>Ga0058701_10000040_pt1 | contig 97090 bp, 73 predicted proteins | sample AgamicOrMae_FD_97039 | JGI IMG/M metagenome (GOLD analysis project Ga0058701, IMG submission 97039) | Agave microbial communities from Guanajuato, Mexico - Or.Ma.e | ecosystem: Host-associated > Plants > Phyllosphere > Phylloplane/Leaf | place: Guanajuato, Mexico | collected 2012-06-04
TGCCATTTGAGCGTCTCTTCATCAGTTTGCCGCACTTTTCGAGAGCAAGACAGAGAGAAGAAAGCCATTAGCTGGCTCGTGGTGGACAAAGAATCTTTGCAAACAAAAAGATTTGCAAAGATGTGCAAAAAGACAAAGAAAACACTGCCCAATGAGCACAGTTTGACCGCCACGAGCAGGTGAAAACGCGCGCCCAACTTGGACGACACTTGAGCCAAGCTCTCGAAGACAGTGGCACGCCATTTTGCATTGAAAAGAGTCGCATTTCAGGCCAGGACATTCAATTGGGCTCAATGCTTAGGCTGCCCAATGCTTAGTGCACGCAAACGGTGGCCAAAAGTTGGGCAACTGCTCGTTCTGCTTCCGCTGGGCTGCTAATCGTTTTAGTGCACTCGCTTTTGCACTTAGATTGACTTAGATTGAGTGTTTGCATTAGTTACTTTGTCCACCGAGCTGTTAATGTGTCATCTGAAGAAGGTGCTCGCTTTCCACTCGCCACTCGCTTGCCATTTGTCGCTGGCCAACTCGTTTGGCAGCCCTAAGCTCGGGACGACTAGCTGAAATGGAGCCTCGAAGTGCAAACAAAGCGAACCGGCGCTCAAGTGGCCAAGCTGGCAAGACAAAGGCCCGCACAATGCAAGAGGATCTGCCAAGACGGAGCGCTCGCCAAGACCCAAAAGATCCAGCCAGACAAATAGGCGCTTATCTCGCGCGCTCGCCTTTTGCTTCCTGCAAAAAGCTGCAAAGACTGGCCCAGAAGAAGCGAAATTCCGCTCTCAGTCGCCCGCTTTTTCCGCGCACTTGTCATCTTTTCCGCCCACTTTCTGCACAGCTCTTCACCTTTTCACCTTCTGGGCCAAGTGGGCCAGAGCAGCGCTCACTTGGACACACTCGAAACTCTCTTGAGCGCAACCTAAGGGCAAGCTGAGCGCAGGCAAAAGTTTGTCCAACGCCAAAGACAACGACCAGCTGCACGCAAACTAACCTGCGCCAAACCATCGCACTCGATTACGCAACCGGAAACGCAGCCATCAACACGCCGGCCAACCAAAGTCGACTGCTGCCCAAGAGGGAGAGCCAGTCCCAGGCGGAAGTGGAGTCCTCCCTGCACTTGCCTGAATGGAGAGAGGCGAGTGGCCAGGAGCAGCTGTTCGGCCATTCTGCTGTGATATTGGGCCCCAACGACAAGGAGCAGCTTCAAAGCGAGCGGCCAACTGTGATGGGCGACACACAAGCTCAACAGCCGCCTTCTCCACGGCTGCAAATTGTGCGCCTGTTCGCGCCGGAAGCGGTGCAAAATGGAACACAAAATGTCACCATAGGTAAGTTCTTATTGCGATTTTTGCTCCAGAGCATTTCTCTGCCTTCGTATCTCGCCCTCTGGCGCTCTAACGAGGTCCCAGCGGACGCTTAGCTGCGCTCAGTGAGGGGCCAATGCTCCCAAATGGGCGCCACTCGGCCCATTTGACTGCCGACTTCCGGCCGCGTGCGCCCCAAAAAGCGCACTCATTGCGACTCTGCGGGGTCAAGTGGGGCGAGAGACGGGGGCTAGTTGTGAGGAGAAGCTAACCTTTAGCAAATTTCCGCAAAAAATTGGAAAAATTTGCAAAAAATTGTGCAAAAATCGTGCAAAATTTGTGCAAAAATTTTCAAAATTTTTCCAAAAATCTGCCCAAACTGAAAATGGACTGTGCTCGGCGGCCAAAACTGGACATTGGATGAACGCCAACGCATTGGATGTGCCAAATGGAATAAACGGAAAACAAAACTAAAACTAAACCGAAAACAAAAACAATAACAAACTGAAACGGACACAAAAACACAACAAACGCACGCAAATTAGATTGCATGTTCAGGTTTGACAAGAAACTCGACCAGCGGCTTACAATCAAATGGTGAGTAGTACTTAGTGTCGGTGAGCAGAGCAGCTTTTCTAGTACTTTTGGTGCTTTCAGTTCATTCCAAGTGACAGACGAGCGCGAAAGCAGAGCAAAAAGCTGCAAAAAGCTGCATAAAGTTGCGTGAAGTTGCATAAAGTTGCACTCGAAACTTCAATGCGGACTCTCGAGGGCGAACCTTATGCTTGGCAGAGGAGGACCAAGAAGCTCCCAAACGGCAGCCAAGATGCTCTGGTTGTTTTGCTGGAAAAGAGGAGCTCGGATTTGCATCTGGCGAGCTTGGCGAGCTTGGCGAGCGCAAAGCTCGAGCTGAACACGCTCAAGTGGCTGCTCTTTTGATTTGGAATTTCCTTCTTGCACAATTCGGCCACTTGGCCCAGTTGTCGAGCTCGCGAACACGCTCACTTGAGCGCCACCCAAATTGCGGCCAAAAGAGGCAAACTGCAGCCGAAGACTGTTGCTCTCTTGGCATGTTGTTCTTAGCTCTGAAAAGGGGCGCCCACTCGCAAGTCAAACAAACTGCTGCCCACCAAACTGGAGCCCTTTGTCTCAGAGCAGCGCCAAGTGGTTGTGTTTGTGGTTGTTTTGCAACAAGAAGGAAAGCAATCCGAAGCTAAAAAAGGGCAACAAATGAATTGGAAAGGCGCCAAAATGATGGCCGCCGCTGCCGCATGGGCGCACCATGCAGTTGCCGCAGCTAGTCTCTAGCTCTGTGCCACCAAGTTGGACTTTTGTAGCGGCGCCACGCAGCTCAGAGATGCAAGTGGACGGCCGGCCAAAAGTTATGACAGTCCATTGTTGCATTTTGGGCTAGAGACTTGCCCAATATGCGAACAGAAGTGAAGAATCGCACACTTGCAAGTGGGTGCACTTTCCAGCGGCCACAACAATGGTTTGAGAAACGGCGCTCGTTTGTTGTTGCAATGGATGATATTTGCATGCTTGCCTGAGAGTGTCTCTCTCTTTCTGAGCGTGGAACCTTCGACTCCAAACGCTTCTCCAAGCGATCCCAAGCTAGAGACAGTCTCACCAAACTCGGACGGACAACAAGTGGCCGCCCACCACTCGGCCAACTGGGCGGCCCTTCAAGGTGATTTATTGGCGCCGCTTTATTGGCCCTCCAATTGAGTGGCGCAATCTGCCAGTTTGGGGAGCTGCAAATCTGCCAGTTTGCAAAAGTCTGCCAGTTTAGAAGTCTAGCAGTTTAGAAATCTGGCAATCTGTTCGCCCAAACACATTTCGGCCGCCCCAAATCCCCGTCAAACTGGCAGAGTTTGGTGCAATCCCACAGGCAGTCTGCGCAGACTGTCTGTGGCGCGGCTGCAGACAGTCCACAAGAAGCCGACCAGCAGCTGTTGCCGGCCAGTGGCCACTTGTCACTGGCCGTCTGCTCGCCGCTGCTCACTCATACATGCACTGTATGCCCGCAGACTGTGTGCGGCCCGCGCGGCGCCCGCGGCACTCAAACTGCGCCCGCCGAGTATCAATTGCAGGCGCCTTTGGAGGCTCCGCATGAGGCATCAGTGGTGTCTTTGTGCGGCCGCTTGGGGCTCGCTCGCCGCACAAAGACACCAGCTCGAGATGGCGGCCAGTCCGAACTGGCCAGAGTGGAAATTGATCGATTAGTGAGCCGCCGGCGAGCTAGCCACTGAAGAGCTGGCCACTGGCCAGCTTGCCACTCTCTGCTGGCCAGCTCAATGGCCGCCGATTGAATGGCCGTGACGGCTGCCATGTTGCGCCCGCTTGAGGGCCGCGCGTGGCTGATTGGGCATGCCTAAAGTCGGAGGCAAAGGCAGCACAAAACAGCACAAAAGGAAAGCAAAGGAGAGAGATTTGCCTCTTTGCTTTTTGGCTGTTTGGCTGCTTTGCTGCTGTTTGGCTGCGTTGGTCTTTTACTCTTTGCATTTGCTTTGCATTTGCATTGCAGTGCCTCAGAGTGCACTCAGTCTTCGGTGGAAGAAATCTGGAAGCTTGTTTGCCTTTCGCGCTGCTTGTCTGCGGCCGAAGAGCAAGCCGAAGGAGCGTTGCAATCATGCTAATTCCAATGCGCATTCCACGCGCGCCTCTCATCCCAAAGACTAGCTCTAACCAAGCAACTTCATATTCAACAACGCTTTAACACCATGCAGGTTCTTCAACGACGACCTGGAACCCATTTACCAGTGGATTCCGGAGCTCAACAAGCGCGTCTACTCGGACAAATACGAGCACCTGTTGGACAAATCGTACCAGGTGAACGAGGACGTGGACTTTATGCTCCAGTCGTACAAGTGGCTGCTCGAGTCTGGCTCATCTGCAACGCTCGAGGCCGGCCCTCAGCTCGACTGGCCGGCCCAGAGCTTGTCCCAATCACTGGCCAGGTCCAACAACCAAGACAACAACAACATTCCGCCGGCCCTTGACCAACAGCAGCAGCAGCCTTCACTCACTGACCAGAGCTTAGCCTCATTGGTAGGCGAGCAGCAGATGAGTGGCCACCGGAAACTGCTGGCTAATCGGCTGAATCGGTTGGCCAAATTGGGCAGCGAACGTTCGAGACAGTTGCTGGCCAGTTTGCGCTCCACTTTGCTCATGCACGACGAACAATTCAGCAAGTTCAGGGCACTTAGACTCGTTCGGCCTGGAACCCAAATGGGCGGCAAGTTCACCTGTTCAGTGTCCTCGCTCGACGCTGAGGATCTGCAGTCCACGCGGTTGGTGGTGTTTGGTAAGTTATTTTGTGCATTTCCTTCGAAAGTTTTGCAAAATTCTGCAAAATATTGCAAAATTTTCCAATATTCCAAATTGAAAAATCTGCAAAATTTCGCCCATTTTTGCTCAATTTTGCCCAAATTCTACTCGAAATCGATCAACAATTGTCGCTGATTGTGTGCTTTTGTGTTCTGAGATTTAAATTGGATTCAATTCAGTTAAAGTTTGTTGAGTTTTGTCCAACTTGTCTCACTTTTTACACGGCGTCTTCAAAACGTCGGCCAGCTGAACTTGGGCGCAGCTCCGGCGGCTTGGGTGTGGCTCCTGCAAGAATATTCCCACTTTTGTGCTTGTGCAGGTCTTGCACCGGCTTTGTGCGCTTGCTTTGTGCTCAGAAGTGCCACTTTTGAGCAAAATGGGCCGCGCAAAATCAATTAGCCGCCAGCTCTTTCTGCCCTTTGGCTCGACGGCGCCTCCACTAGCGCTTAGCACGGGCGGCCAATCGAGGGCCGCCCATGCAAAGCTGCCCGCTGGAAACTCGGCTGAGGATTGGCTGCGGCGGGCAAAGTGGACCACTGGCTTGGAGGGGCGCGTTCCGGCGGCTCGAGAGCGGTGGAGGCGAGCTTAGGTTGCGACTGGAAAGCAACCAGAGACTGTGTGCGGCTCTTCTGGTGCAGTTTTGCAGCCTCGGCCGCTGGCAAACTCTCGAAGCTTTGCCTCTGCGCGCTGCAAAGGTGGCGAGAATGGGAAATTTGCTATCATGAAAACAACGGCGCCAAGTGGTCATATTGCGCGCCTTTGGCCCAGCCCAAACTGCCCAAAGGAGCACACAAAACGCCATTAGTGTTTGTCTGTGTTGGCTGCCCAAACACGAGCACCAACTTTGGCCGGCCAACAAATTCGCCTCCCTTTTCGCCGCTCGTTTAGCAGCCAAGTTCAACAGGTTGTTATCGATCGCTCGCCCGCCAGACACTGAGGCAAGCGAGTTTCGGGGCGCGTTAAAGGCCAGGCAAGTGGGCAAAAAGTGGCTCACTGCTGCTCCTTGTGAATGGATCGTCCTCTTCTTCCTGCGAATCGTTTCGACGCTTTGAATGGGGCGTTCTCCAGGCGACTTGGCGTGTGCCTGTTTGCCGGCTTTCTTGCTGCTGCAGATCTCTTCTGCAGCACTTTGCTCGTCGCTTGTTGGCGCGTGATTTGCTTAACGAGATCAAAGCTGGCCAGCCAGTTGGCGCTCATTTATGGGCGTGAACAATCGGCGCCCAATGGCAGTCGTGACTCACTGGAGCCATACAGACTGTATGGCGTACAGACTGTATGCCATACAGTCTGTGGACGAGCAGAGGCCGCCATGGACGAGCAGCGCTCTGACATTGGCCACCAGTGCCAAGCGGGAGAAGCCGCAACCGCAGGCGTCCAGCCGCTCGTTGCTCGCTCAATTGGCCGATCGGCGAAGGTTTGGCCGAGGAGAAGGCCCAATGGGGTGCTTTATTGGGCTGTTGTTGTTGCCTTTCCGGCGGCCAATTTGCGCCCCCTTGCAGCAGAGTGGCCGCAACGGACACTGTGCAGTATTCAGCAGCAGAGTGCACGCGCGCTGCACGAAACTCCATAGGAACTCCATAGGAAAAGCACTGCAGATTGAGCGCGAGTGCTGAGCTGTGGGAGCCAACAAGCACGGCGGGCAGCAAGACAAAAACAAAAGCGCGCACAGTAACAGGTGATGATAATTCAATTTCATGATTGCCCACTGATAATGCAAACAGCCAACCATCAGCGTCACGCCAATGCAGCCACGAACAGCCCGCCAACTAACTGCTCCACCATCTGAGACTTCAAGCTTCCAGCCGAGCGGCAGGCAGTCCAGCGGAATTGCCCACTCGACTTTACCATCCGAGAAACAGGCAGCCATATCGTTCCCCGTCTCTGGTGCTCTTCCTCCTCTTCCAGCCCCAAATCTCCAGCCCTTCCGCCAGAGCTCCTCCTCGAGGCCCCGATGAGACGTCCTGGCGAGCCCCTTCGGCCAGCTCGGCGCAGAACAAAGCCAATCGAGTTCTAATGGGCAGCCCGAGCGGAAATTCATCAGCGCTTTTTGTTTGGATTGAGGCTGCGAGAAGTGGCCCGAGAAAGGGGCCAAAGCAACAGTGTGCTCTGAGGCTAGACCCTCAGAGGTGAGCGCATCAGCATTCAGCGAGGACAGTGAAGGGCAACTATGCGGCCTGAGATACAGCCTCAAATGCGGCCTGAATGGCGCTGGTGGTTGCGCAACGTTCATGAGCCAATGAATGGAAATTGGCCGCAAAGTGAATGGAAAAGAGGCTGGAGTTTGGCTGGAGCTTAGGGGAAAGAGATCACGTTTTGCTAATTGAACTTTTGCTCGTCGGCCTCCTTTTCAGTGCAGTGAAGCAGTGAAAATCTCTCCTTCTTCTTCTTTGCTTTCATCCATCCTTGTGGCTGGCAGATTTTCCACCCATTTTCCCATCAGAAATTTGCTGCCTCCATTGCGGCTCGCTTTCCAATTGGTCTCCGTTTTCTCTGCAGAGAAAACGGAGACTGGCCCACCGAGAACTTGGCTCCAAGTTGGCTCCAAGCTTAGCTCCAAGTTTAACTCCAAGTTTAGCTTAGGAAAGCAAGCACAAAGTTGCACGTCCAATTGGCCGCATCTTGATTGTTGATGCAATCGCAAACGATGATGGAACTTAATCGAATCACACTTGCGTCCCCCAGTTTGCCAGCGAGTTTGAGGGAGATTGCTTTTTGACGTGCCCACTGGGCCAAGCTCAGAGCTGGTTGCTCATTTTGCGGCCAGCAGTGAGCAGTGGTCAATGGAAAGCCGCTGGCCACAAGCGCCACCTCATTAACAGCCGAGGGGTGCTCGTCGGCGGCCAAATGCGGGCCCACCTAAGCGATCGGAAGCGGCATCTCAGTGCATCTTAGGGCGTCTTAGCGCATCTCGGCCGCGTGCAATCCATCAAACGGGCCCTTAGGAGAGCCGCACACTGCCCACCGGCTGGCTGCGTGACCGAGGCGCAACAAGTGGCCGCTGGCAAGCTATTCATTAGCTCGCCAAGCGGCCTCACTGCTTCCAGTGGGTGTCAACACTTGTTGTCGTCGTGGCCGTTTTGCAGCAGCGAGAAAGTGGGCGCAAAAGTGGCCAAATTGGACACAAACTCGGGAAGGAAATCGGCAAATTTCCATCCTTAAGGAAGGGGGAAAATTTCGCCAAATTTGCAGCCGGCGGAAAAGCAGTAAGACACCAGCCAACTAGCAACAGTCTCTCGCTGATTGTGCGCCAAAATCGGCCATTGTTGCCGCTTGCAGTTCCTCCACTTGGGCGCTCCAATGCAGAAAAGGGCCCACACAAAGCTCCATTAAAGTGGCCATTGTCAGCGGCAACGGCAAGTTTCCTCCTGCGCTTCCAGAGATCTTTCCTCCTCGGCTGCAAACTTCAACTCTCGCTGCCACTCTCTCCCCATCTGGCTAGCTCTTCCTGTCTCGCCAAGATCGCTCGCTGGGCCCGTTTGTTTCTCGGTGTCAAGCTGAGAGGACGATTCATCACTCATAATTGGCCACTCCACACACAGTCTCCCGCGGCCCTAAATCATTTGCTGCTCCTCCTTTTCGGCTGGCGGGCGAAAATTTCAATATTGACAAATTGCGTCTCTCTCTCAAGCCGCTCGTCTCGTCTGCTGGCCCGCAACTGCCCCATCGCTCAATCGGCGCTTCTCTCGCGCTCAATGGAAGCTTAACAATCGGCAACAATCGACTACAAGCTCGCCGAGTGGCTGAGACTGTCTCTAGCATCAGAAGGTTGCAACAGAGTGCAAGAAAAGTGCCGCTCGAGACAGAAGTTTTTGGGAAAAATTTGCAAAACAAACGACACGCTCAAGTGGCTCGTCGGAGTTCGATACTGAGACTTGAAGTAACAACTAACTGACTGAAACTAACTCTTCCCCAACCGCCGACAACCACCCACAGAGCCGGCCAAGAGGCTGGAGTTCATGGTGACCAGAGTTTCCACTGCAAACGAGCCCACCAACAGGCCCAAACACCCAGACAAAGCTCTCTACAATCTCACCTGCAGCGCCTCTCAGGTGTTCCCGCGGCCAACACTTTCCCTGTTCAGACAATTGCCGGACACTGACACCAATCTGGCGTCCAGTGGCAACAGTGGCAGCTCCTCAAATGGTCAGCCAAGACAGCAACAAGCCGAGCTGCTGGCCGCCAGCGTGCACACTGTTGTCGTTGCGTCGGGCGGCCCGCAGCCACGCCCAGCCGGCGCGTTCGGGACTGAGTGGCCGGTGGGCGGCGACGAGAACGAAATTGTCGTCGCGGCGGGAGAGCGCGGCTGGCACGCCTCTGCGGGCAGCGCGCAGGCGGGGCGAGAGTTCCGCGCGGGCCTGCGCTGGCCGCCAGGAGGACAGTCTCTGCAAACAAGTGTCCATGGCTCGCCCATCGAGAGCCACGAGCAACAATTAGCAGCAAATGCGGGCGAGCCTAAGGTCCATTACGACATTGTGGCCTGGACGCTGGTTGACGAGTCGACACTTGGCAACAAACAGGCCGCTCACTTCGAGTGTCTGCTCACAGTGGACGGGGCGCCAAACTTCCAGCAGCGCCAGCAGCTGGCCCTGCAAAAAGGTAAGTGTTTCCACGAGTGATTCAACAAGTTGAATCCAAGAAGACTTCTTACCTTCCACCAATTCTTTCGCTGCCAATTCCTCTCCAGAATGGGCGAGGAATCGGAAATTCCTCGATTGGCCAAATGGTGGCCGGGCTAAGCAGCGCCACCATTGCATGACCATTTAGCTTATTCTTGGACCAGCAGGTCCAAGAGGAAGAATTGCCAACAGGAAACCATTAAGAGTGGCCGCTGTTCGATGGGAGACAGACTGAGGGAGCATTTTTAATTTCTCGCCGCACGTAAATCATTGCCCAATCCAATTAGGTGGCCACTTGCTTGCCTGGACACAATTGGAGGCCACTCGATGGACTGTCTGCGGACTCGTCGGAGCGCGTCCAAGAAATGCCGAAAGTGATTTATTGGCACGAGAATCGGTTGGCAAACTGTTGCTGCTTGCGGTTGAATTTGCCAAATCAACAGCAACTTGTGCCCAGTGGCTCCGTTCGAGACTGTTGCTCTTGGTTTTCGGCAAAACTCGGCAAAACAGAAACTCCAAATGGCACCTCAGCCAGCCGGCCGCTTGCAACAGTCTTCCGGCGCTCGCGAGAAATGGCCCTTCTCTTTGGAGAGAAAATGCGAGCAAGTGGCCCATTTGGACGAGCAACCAGCTGCCCTTAGTGTCGATTTTGCAGTTCCAAAGCACCTTAGTGGCTCCTCTTCGCCCACTGGACCGTTGGCCACTTTTGGCGCACCTTTCATTGCATCCCACGGCAAAGCGGCGGCGGCGAGACAAGAGGCGGCACATAAACGAGACTGCCACTTGTTGCTGATGCCTCTTGGGCAGTTGAGATGCAATGAGCAGCAGCTGAGAAGTTGGCCACAAATTTTAATGGCACCCAATTGGAAAATTTAACCGCCTTCTTGGGAGACAAATTTTCGCCGGCCCATTTTTGACTAGTAGAGACTAGTTGGAGTCTTCTCATCGCGCGTTGCCAGCCAGCCGGTGCGTCCAAACGGCTGCAAAGTTGGGCCAGAAATGGTGCATTGCAAAGAGGCCAGAGATATAAAAGTGAGAGTTTTTCAGGCCCGTTGGAAAACAAATCTCAAACATTTCGCAATCTTGCCAAATGTTTGAGATTTGTTGTTCTGCGGCTCGTGTGAGATTTTTATCTAAACTAAATAGCGGGGCAACAAGTGTGTTCCAGTTGGTGCTGGTTGCTGGAAACTTGCGGCCCATTTTGGAGAGCAAATTTCACGAGAAAAATGGGCAAAACAAAACTCGCCACTCAATGAGTGCAATAAGTGAAAAGAGATTTGCTCAGCCTCCAAGTGCAAAGTTTAGGCAAGCAAAAAGTGAATATTCACAGAGGCAGAGGGAAAAAGTCGAGAGTTGCGTCTGAGACCAACGGAAAGTTGCTTCTTTGCCTCTTTTTTCTCGAGCTTTTGCCCCGCCAACTTGGCTGAGGAAGAAAGCGCCAAGAAGTGGCACTAAGAAGCACTCTCCTTTTGCGCATATTCCCTCATTTTTCCCACTTCCTTGGAGCCCAATTCGGTTCGGGCCCGTTTTGGTGGCCGTTTGGCAAGGGCCAAGAGTGGAAAAGGCCGCCGATTGTGGTCATCTTTGTGGCCGCACTTCTGCAGGATGGCCAGTTGGAGGGAAGAGAAAAAGGCAGAGAGACAAAAAGCGGCAGCAAATCGAAGGTTGTGAGAGACTGTGAGAAAAGAGCAATCACTTGGCCGGAGCGCATCAATCAATTTGCAAAAATTCGACAACTTGCACGAGTGCTGTTTGAACAAAGATAACAAAAGTAGCACCAAAAGGCAACCAGAGAGAGAGAAAGAAGGAGAACCAGCCAGCCAAGAGAGCCATCAATTGCCGGTGCTCAGGTGAAGTGGCCACTTAATTTTCAAGTTTGTGCAATATGCGAGCTCTTTTTAAGCTTCAACTTGCGCTTTTTCGCCCCCATTGTTCTGAACTCAGTCTGATGGAGCAGTATTCAAACACTGAACTGTCGAGCAAAGCCGCAAAGAGCATCACTCCATCGGAGACTCTCACCGATTGGAGTTGCTTTGACCAACCAAATTGCAATTGCAATTGCAATTGCAATTGCGGATTGACTTTGCGAAAGTAATCCATTTTCTGGTCCTCTTTTTCGCCCAAAAGCGAGCCTGAACTCAGCCTGTCTTGAGGCTCTTCTTCAGACCATCTTGAGGCTCTTCTTCAGCCAAGCAGACGAACAAATGGCCACTTGGAACTGGCGCCAGTTTAATTTGGTTAATTTCCAATCCGAACCCACAAACTGAAACGAGATAGCACACAATTGGTGGGCCCACTGTCAAGCGGCAGTTTGCGGCCCAGAAGGTCCGCGTGGGGTCCATTTGGATGAGAGAAGCGAGAGGTTTCCTGAGGAGAAGGACCAAGTCAATTTGAGGCGATAAATTATAAATTCGAATGGAGTTGTCAAGCGGCCGACTGTCTTTCGCCTTTTGGGCTCTGCAAACTGGCATTGGTTGGCCTCTTTTGATCGCTGGCCAAACTGTCCACCTGAGCAATCCAATGGCTGCCCATTGATTAATGTGGCTCCAATTTGGGCCCATCGGACGATTGGAATGCCGAAACGGCGCTTAATCTGATGGGCCAAACTGGTGGGCAAACAAAACGGGCCAACGAGGGGCAGGTGCGCACCGTTTTTGGGCCCTCTTTTAACCGTTTTTTTTCTCCACTTTTGAGCAGGCTTTCACTTGACTACTGTGGCTGGAATCTGCTCTCTGGAATCGGCCATGAATTATAGCCTGAGATAGGCGAAAAGGAGCCGAGTGGACAGGTTGGAGTTTTGTTTTGGTGGCCAGGAACAAATGTTTGTGTGGCGCCGGGCGAGCAATGTGCTGGCGGTTTGGCTCCCCCGCAAAATCGGAGAAAAATTTCCGACATTTCAGACTTTTTGGACTTGGCGGGGCCCATTCGGTGCTGAGAAGAGGCCCAAATGAAACTGAGATGGAGGCGAGACGAGCTAGATCTTAGGGCTTCCAGTGGGCTGAGATTTTTCCGAAAGGCCAGAGGCGAGTTTCATTCTTGCGCTCGAGCAGAACTTGGAAGAGGCGAAAAGGTTTGTACTCGAAGCAGAGTGACAAACTGGAAATGGGGATCAATTTACGATGTGTTTATGTTGTTGTTTTCACGGCGAAACAAGCACATAAAATGCGCCTCATTTCGGCCCCACAAAAAGGCCAATTGGGCCCCTTTTTGGCGCCGATCCTCGTCACTGGTCTCGAACGGTGGACACCGTTCGAGAAGTTGAGAAGAGTAGTCTTTCAGCTTTCGGCTATAGGCTTTCAGCTCTCAGCTCTTAGCTCTCGGCCGGTGAGTGGAGCAAAAAGAGAGGAAGCCTCGAGATGAGAGAGGAGGGAAATTTATTGGCTTTTGATCGTCTTGTTTCTCGCCTCCTTTCTGCCTCCATTTCCACTTGTTGGTCCCGTTTGCCCGCCAGTGTCACTCGCTCCCGTCAGAGTGCGGCTCCTTTTGAGCACTTTTATTGGGGTCAGAGGAGCAGACGGCAGGTGAGCGGAGGGGCCAAATAAATCATGTGGACACGCTTGGGGCCGCTGCTCCAGAGATTGGGATTGGGATTGGCGGCCACGAGGGAGAACTCGGATTGTGCAAGCTCGAATTGAGCAAAAAGTGGCCAGCCATTTCTCCTGCTCGATGGGGGAAACGGATATTCGAGGCTGGCAAAGGCTCGACGAAGGACAGACTGAGATTGCTAACAAATATTTGACTTTCCAAACTCAATGGACACACAATTGCAAATGCATGGACAAAACAACGTGCACTCAATAGGCTGGTACGCGAGCCAGTCGCCCGTTTTGGCTGCAGCGAGAAACTCCACGCTGGTGGGCCTGCTGGGCGCCTCTGCAGCGCTGCTCTGCCTTCTGGTGGCTTTGGGTAAGTGAAAGCACTGTAAACACTGGTCCCACCTGAGCCAAGTGCACTTGTCTCGGGCCCCAAACGCTGACACTAACTTGTTAACTTTCTCGCCTCTCTCTCACTCTTTGGGAAATGCACAAATTGCAAATCCAAATGCCACCTCAAACGCCAGTTTCCGCCGGCCTCATATTCAGGCTGCTACGCGGCCACCCAATTGGTCGGGCCAGAGCCAAGGTGGCCCAGGCGGCCCAGGTGACCAGTGCCCAGCGGCGCTCGGACGACAGTGGAGGATCAGGCGGAGGCACTGGGCGAGTTTCAGGCGCTCGGAAGCCGCTCTCAGACGCTGGCTCAGACTCCTCGTGCTCGGCCACCAGCACCACCAACGTGTCGTCGCGGGCCGCCGACCTGGCCACCTCCAGCGGGCCCTCTCCAAACACCTGCGCCCTGGAGGCGCCCCCGACCACCAACAGGCCCGGAAGCGACTACAACGAGTTCGGACTGGCGCCCTCGGGCTCGCTGCGAGCCAGTGGCCAGCTGCAGCGGCCAGTGGCCAGCGCCCGACAAGTGGGCGCCGGCGAGCAGCGTCCGGGCGGCGACAATCTCATGGACTCGGAACAGCTCTACAGGGTTCCAGTGAGCCATTCCAGTCAGGCCCTGAGGAGGGCCCAGCAGCAACAGTTGTCGGCAACAGCGGCAGACAATGGGCCAGTGTACGATAATGGCACCTTGGGCGGTGGGCAGCAAAGTGTGGCCGGCGGCAGATTTGTCATTGGCGCCAGCCGATGGCCAACCGACTACAAGCAGTCGCAACAGCTCCACTTTGCGCCCCAACGACAAAGCCCACTGCAGCCGAACGGCGCCAGTCAAGTGCATCAGAACCATGCATGGAACCAAATACATAATTACGCACCAACTGCATCACAATTCCAACATCAACAACCACAACAACAGCAACAACAACCACACCTGACAACAAATGGCCACAATCAGGCGAAACAACGCAATCCAAATGTTGCCTATCAGGCTACAATATCAGTCAATGGCAAGCAACTCTATTGCTGACGTTTTTTCCTCTTTTTTAAATTAAATGCCCCCTGTTATTTGTAGTCGCTTATATGAGATTTGTCCTCTCTTTTGGAACCACTTCGTTCCCCATTTCAAGATAAGGGAGAGAGAGAGAGAAAATGCCAAAATTGAACGCCTCTTTTTCTTTCCTTGCGGTCCCCCCAAGCTTCTCCATTGGGAGATCCCCTCCATTTGGCCCCAGCAGATTTTGGAATCCATTCATTGATTTCACCTGAGAGACTCATTCAGCTCGCCATTCAGAGAGCAACTTTGCAATCCACTTCGGCAAACTCGAACGATCATCCTACTCTCAAGTGGCTCCATCGGCCCCCAGGAGAATGGGCAGACATGCCAACGAGGACTCAATGGATGTGGACGATGACGATTCAACGGGAGAGCCGCTTGTCAGGGTGAAAACAAACGATGGGAAACGGTTCAGCCTGACTAAATCTGAGGCATGCTGCTCGAGGACGCTTAAGCGCATGATTGAGAGCGCCAAACTGCAGGCCCAAAGTGATATTGAAATTCAGGTGCCAGTTAATGGGAAACCATTTTCGCAGGTGCTCAAGTGGTGCCAGGAACACTTCGATGTGGACAACGATGAGGCGGGAGAGATCTCCGAAGAGGCACGTGAGGAACAGGCCGAGTGGGATAAAAAGTTCCTGGCCTCTTTTCGTGAGGAAGAGTTGCTCAGAGTTATGCATGTGGCCAACTATCTGGACATCGTGAGCCTGCATGAGGCCTGCTGTCGGATATTTGCCAAAAAATGGGAAAACTCCAAAGTTGATGAGATCAGAAAGATGTACGGCATTGAGAACGATTTCTCCAGCGATGAAGAGAGGTTCATCGTCCTGGAGAACAAGAAACTGGGCCTCAATGATTGAGCTCGTTACAAGGTGGCCTCAAGATAGGCTGACCAGCCGCCTCCAAGTCCAAGTTTTACGTAGGAATACATTTGTTCCTTGGGTTTACTTTTAATTATTAATAAACGTCTCAGATTGCTACGGAGGCTGCAACCTTCTGTGATAATTCCTTAGCCTTGGCCTTATCTAGACGGGCTTTCCTTGCTTGAGATTTCTTACCCAACTGCCCGCCTCCCCATGACCGTCTGATTTCGTCATATCTATCATTGAATGACGCCTTAACGACCTCAATTACTTTCTGTAACTTGACCTTGTCTTCGGGCTTCACCTTTGTTATGGCAACAGCCGAGGTAGTCTTCCTGTGAACCAAATGACCTAATCTTGCGCGACCACCCTTGACAATGCAGTATGGTACACCCATCTTGCGGCAAAGAGTTGGCAAGTGGAGCACAACTTCAATCGGATCACAATCAGCGGCAATCACAACTAGCTTAGCCTTCTTCTTTTCAACTGCCGTGGTAACATTACTAGAGCCGAAGATGATCTGGGTTGGTCGGCCTGCAACTGGGACCTTCTCGCCCTTTGCCTTGGCGTCAGCCAACTTGCGCAAACGCAACTTCTTCGCCTTAGCAGATTCTGGCCTATATGAATGAAGTAATTTGAATAGTTGAGTAACTGATTGTTTGCTGAAATTCGACAATGCTCTAAATTGATTGATTGCTGGTGGAATCTTCAGACGCTTGTACAAGACAGCGCGCTGACGTTGAATCTTGATGTACCTTGGCCACTTGACGAACCTTGTGAGATCTCGCTTGGGCTGTACAGTTCCACCAATACCAAAGTTTTTGGGGCGCTTGACGATCATTGGATCAACCTTAGGCTTCTTAGCAACTACCTCGCTAGGCTTCGTCTTTTTCTTTGGGGGAGTGACAACCTTTGGAGCAAGTTTGCTTGTTGCAATCACCTCCGGTAAAGGTGCTACCTTGGCCTTCTTAGAGACAACCTTCTTTGTCTTTTCGGCCTTTGGTGGAGCTGTCTCTTTGGCTACTTTCTTGGTAGCTGCCGGCTTGGGCTCCTTAGCTGGCACCTTCTTCACCTTCTTTTCGGCCGGTGGAGCATTTTTCTTGGCCGGTGGCTTCTGATCGCCTCCTTTTCCTTTAGCCATCTTAAAGGGGTAGTTAAATTATCCAATTGTGTCTGAATAATAATATTAAATAGTTTATACAAATAGACCGATGGATAGTTTTAGTTAGCTGCCATAAAACTCATGCATCACCACGACCATGCGTGCGAGCTGGTCTCAATGCATTTCAGTGCTTTGCTTCCTCCGGCACTGCGCAGGCGCTTGGTTGGTAATTCGAAATTTAGCGCGCGTGCTGAAACCGTGCGCATCTGTTGCGAAGGATCCCCATTTTCATTATCACATTGTCAACTTTCTATTTTTCATCGTGATTACATAATATATTGGCTCAATTTCTTTGAGGGTCACGTACAGTCATAGTTTGATAATCAATCATGAGCGCAATCGGTACCGGATACGACTTGTCTGCATCCCAATACTCACCAGACGGTAGAATATTCCAGGTTGAGTACGCTAAGAAAGCTGTCGATAATAGTGGTAATATTATAGCAATCAGGGGAAAAGATGGTGTTGTGTTTGCAACAGAGAAGTTTGTAGTTTCAAAACTATACGAGCCACTTTCAAATCCAAGATTATTTTCTATAGGAACTCACATTAGTTGCGGTGTCTGCGGCTTTTATCCAGATGGCAAGGCTTTGGTTGACCAAGGTAGGGCCTACGCCGAGGAGTTTTTCAGTGACCATGGATACGAAATTCCTATCAAGGTACTAAAAGATCGTATAGGTGCTTATGTGGGTGCATATACTTGTTCTTCAGCTGTCAGACCCTTTGGAGCCTCGCTTCTACTCGCCTCCTATGATGAGGCGCCAGCTTTGTACATGATAGAACCCAGTGGTGCTGCAGTTGGCTATCACTACATAGCAGCTGGAAAGGGAAAACAAGCCGCTAAAGCTGAGTTAGAGAAGCTCAAAAGTTCCACCATGACTTGTCGCGAGATTGTTAAAGAAGCTGCAAGGATCATCTATACTGTTCATGATGAGGTGAAAGACAAGGGATTCAGATTAGAACTCAGTTGGATTGGAGAGTTCACGAATGGAGAACATCAGCTAGTGCCAGAAGATATCTACAAGGATGCCGAGCAGTACGCTAAAGACTCCATAGCGGACGATTCGTCAGATGAAGAGATGGCAGCTAGATAGTGGGGGGCTTGGGGTTGTATGTCAATTAAAGAAAAGATTGTTCCGAGATGTTTCATCTGCAAAATTTATACGTCAATGGCGGTATACAGTATGAGAAGTCCCAAGGAACCCTTTAATTATCACAGGTTTCTGCTAAATACGCGAGTTAGTCGTCTGAATTCATTCGTCATCTGGCCTTTCATCGAAATCTTTGATTTTAACCTCACGTTCCTCATCAAATTGGAGCACCTGATCAGCAGCGAAGAGAATGTCATTGAGACTCTCCTCCTCGTACATATTCATTGGAACAAATTTGACAAGACTATAATCATCAATGAGACGGGCTAGTGACTTTGTGAGTTTCTTGTACTTTTTAGACCAAGCTGTATTCCAGCTGCTTTCCTCAATGAGCAGAAAATTTGTGTCTGGCTCTAAATACTCGTCCAATTTTTTCTTGGCCGACTTACTGAGGAGATCAGTTTTGGTGAGAATATTTATGAATGGGATCTCTAGATTGATCATCGTTGATAGGGTGCAGAGAGTGGCGCTGAAAAATTTGGCCGCATCTAAAAAGAAGCCAGAGTCTAATATGAATACACCACAGAGTCTAAAATTGAGAGATTGTAATAGATCAACTAGTTTCTTTATAACATCATAATGGGTATGCAGTTCGATCTGTCCAGGGCAATCAAAAAGGATATAGTCCTCCTCGTAATCACCCAGTTGTTCAATGATCCAATCACTATTGTCCAACAAGAGTTCCATAGCATACACGAGGGCGCCGTTTGGGCCCAATTTGAGTTCTTCGTCCTCCATGACTTCATCAACCTTGATTAGATCTCTAACATCGAAAACAATATTCTTGGCATGGTCCATGTTATCATTGGCTGGGTCCAAATTGACGAAGTCAACCTTCCGATTGACTGTCTCCGCATGCTCGATCATAGTTTTGCAGTAGGTAGTTTTCCCGTGGCCCGCCGGGCCAACAACTATGTGACCAAAGCGCATGTGGACTTGGATAGAGCTAGTGATGGACCTTTAAAAAGTTCAATAATTTGTCTCAAAGCGAGCTTGCTGAATGAGGGATGAGAGTAGGATGAATCAATCAAGAATATTGCCCCTCGGATTAAGGGCACCGCAACTGTCGACCCTCCAATATTACCACGCGCTAGAATAGTGCGCGTGGAGAGATTAGCGCCAAAAAGTCGCAAGTGGCGACGAGCGAGTAGCCGGTCTTGAATTGTTACGACTCTCACCTGTTAGCTCAACGGACACTTGTAGCACCGAAAAACGGTCAATTTCTTTTTTATCTGCCGAGACAATATCAGTATAACCAATATATTTGCTTTATTTTGGCTAGACACGACTCTCTACAGAATAGGACTCTCGATCCGCTTAGTTGAAAGTATCTTAAGCGAGGGGCACTGATAGACCGTTGGCGAGATGTTTCCGTTGTCTCGGAAATCTCATCACAGGACCGTTCACTAGCCGTGAGATTTGTCTAAGTTTGGCGCAACTCACTCCCGATTTGAACTGGAGATTTACTATAAAGTCGAGTGTCGAGAATCGTCGATTAGGCTCCTGAATTTGGAGCTTATTCTCGACGATTGTGTCAAATATTCAGCCCAACTAGAACTAGGAATCCGAGTTATCGCAGTTATTACGAGCACCAGCGTTCAGGACAGAGACCATTTGCGCTGGAAGAGTTCAGGCAATTTGTTCGGAGAGATATCAGACTGATTGACGATCGGCCAAAACTCAAGGAACGTTCATCCCTTGAGTTCCGGCCGAAGCACAAGAACTAAGACTTCCGGTGCATGCAAGGTGCCATTTAATTGAGCAACTACTCACCAAAGTGTTTATGCATTTGTTTAGCATCAGACTATATTTACACTCCGAGATGAGACTCGTCGTGGAAATCGTGATCGACAAGGAGACATCGTGAGAGTTCAAATTTTTTATCTTGAGTTTCGGGTGGAAATATTAGGCAATAGATACTATAACTGGATGGTAGTCTACAGCATTTAGAAGGGTAAGTTCAAGCAGATTGTAGAAAGCCCGCCAAGTATGGGGCAGCACACGTGTGGCGCAGAGTAACAGAGCAACAACAATGCCAAGCCAAGAGCAAGATTCGAGTTCGGCTTGGAGGAAAAGCACGAGGTTGTTGGCAAAAGTTAGAGGTTAGGATCACTTTCGATTAACAATGAGATCTTAGAGGAGGGCAACCTGTTTGAGTGGGCACAATTGGGAGCCTGTCAGGTACCGTTGGATGCGGCAGTGTGGCCATGATGTTGAAGGTGGAGCGAGAAGACAAAACAAGTTTTATGGCGCAAGGCCAAGCGGCCGGCAGAGAACTTCCACGAGGAGGAAGAGGAAGGAGAAGAACAAGAGATGGACAGGACAATCTTTTCGAAAGCGAACAAGTTGTGTGTTGGGGGCGAGAAGGAGAAGTAGAAGAAGAAGGAGAAGGGAAGAGGAGGAACAACAACAAGGAGAAGAAGAAGAACAAAGTGGACGAGTCAGGTTCTAAGCAGTCATGTGGAGCTGTTCTTGAGATTGTGTGGCCTGACCAAAAGCGGAAAGCAATGAGCAAGTCGAAGGGAAGTTCATTTCCAGTGGAAGGCTGGAAATGGCTTCCCATTGGAGCAGATTGTGTCTGAAGGCGGCAACTTGTGCCCGCTGGATGCAGTCCAAGAGAGCGGCACCTAAACAACGCCAGTCCACATCTACACGAAGGAGAACAACAGCAACAGCAACAGCAACAACAACAACAACAACAACAGCAACAGCAACAGCAACAACAACAGCAGCAACTGAGGCAGCAGAAAACCACTTGCAGTGGGCATTCAAGTTTTGCGGCAGTTGTTATGAGAGAGAGAGAGAGAGAGAGAGAGTTTGGGGCAACAGTTGGTTGTTTCCTGAAGTGGCGCCGAAGAGGAGCCTGAATTGGCGAGCTGAGGGCTTGAGAGATTCCCAAAGTGTGTTCCCCAGTTGTGGCCAAAGCTGAACAGTGAGTGAGAGTGGCGCTGTGTTGGTCTTGGACCACTTTTTGGCCAGTTTCTGAGGAGGAAGAGTTTCAGTTTGGAGCAATCGAGTGTAACTGTGTGTGTGGATGTTTTGCTATCTCTCTTTGTGGCGTGTTTTTCCTCACCAGCACAGTTTTCACGTTGATGCACTCGCTGCTCACTGCTCGTCCCACTGTGACTCATTGTTATTAACGACACATCCAAAGGGCACTAACGGTGATCGATTGTTGTTGTTGTTGGAGTTTTGCGGAATGTTTTTCCTTTTGCTGCAGCCAAGCCGCAGACTGTCTCAGATGCGTCTAGATACCTTTCTAGATACTTCTGGATTCTTTCAGATGAGTCTAAATAAGTCTAGATGCGCAGTCTGAGTGGTCGATGTGAGAGAGAGTCTCTTCATCGAGCCATGTCTCTTCAGCCATCGAGCCAGAGACATGGCTCGATGGCTGATTTGTGGACAGGCAAAGTGGGGGAAAGGGCAAAAGTGGGGGCGGCCAATGATCGGCAAAGATTGGCTGCAAAGGTCCAAAGGCCAAGATTGTCCAAAGTGGCCGAAATTGGTGTCCAAATGGCAGCCAAAGCTCGAGGGATGAGTTATTTGGCCCTATGGGGCAGCGTCGGTGAGTTGGCGTGATTATTTGCAAATCATTTGCCAATGCTGTGCACTGGCTGGAAAGGCGCTCGTCCTCGTCTTTCCTAGTTCCTCGAAAGCTAATGGTTTGCTCTTGGGGCAAATGTTACAAAATTTAGTCCGCCCAAGACTGTGTGTCTGGCTCTTTTGGCTCTTTTCACTGCTCCGCTCGGCTTCTCTCATGGTCGCTCATGGTTTCCTTCCAGCTTGGCTCTCCCAAGCTTGGCTCTCCCAAGCTCTCGGGGGCTAAGCGCGCCCTCACATTCACGAGCCAGCGACAAGCAACACGATTAAGCTCAATTTCCTCCACTCGCCCGAAAGCTCCTCCAAACCGCCGCCGCCTCCTCCTCCGCTTAGGCAAACTATTCCTCCTCGGCTCCATTTCGTTACGTCATCAACGGATGTTGCGTAATAAATTGAGCACTATCTAAGATCTCTCGTCGCCTTCTTGGAGCGGGCAGCACAGTTTGCGCCACAGCCCAGCCTCTGGGCGGCCTTCCTTTGCCAGGAGGACTCTCCTAAGCGAGCAACAAGTGGCACCGGCGCTTGCGTGGCCTCAGCAGCTCGTGGGCCAGCCAGCCAGCCAACATCGACCAGCCGGCGTCGCCCTCTGACACTGGCGGGCGCCCAAGCTAAGCTCGGCCGGCCCCAAGCGAGCGGCCTTGTCTCTTGGCCGCTCGGGCTCCACGTGGAGCTGCTGCCCACTGCTGGCCGGCCGACTTCTCCAGCGGCCAGTGTGGCGCGTGGGACGCGCTAATTCAAATTTCATTAGCCGCCACTCAGTGTGAGAACGCGGCCCTTCCCCAGAGCCCACCGAAGGGCGCCAGTCTGGCGCCGCGCCGAGTCTAAGGCTCTGTGCCTTAGACTCTCTGCTCGCTGGCGGCCAGCGGTCGTCGCCGGCGCCCGCCCGCACGAGCTCGGCGCCGCGGCGGAGGCGGAGGGCCCGGCGAGCGAGCAGAGGCGAGCGCGAAGAGGCAAGAGGTCGTTATTACGATTATTATTACAGTCTCGGCGAGCCGATTGCAAGTGCGCGCTGCTGCGTGCGGGCGGCCCTCAGGTCGTGCAGTGCGGCGGCCGAAGTTTTGCGCACTAATTAATGCAAAGTCTATTGCGGAGTACAGTCTCCAGTGCAAAGTGTGCGCTCTGGACAGTTTAAGTTTCCATGGTCTGTCCTGCACACTGCGCTCTGCATCCACTCGACGTGGTGCACTTCGCATCCCACTTGGCAGGGGGCGCAGACTAGCTCGCCCCACGCGCGCTCAGGTGAGCGCCGTGACTCGACGAGGCGCGCGGCCGCCCGATTAGAAGCGCCCGAGGAAAAGTGGCTCTCGAGCGCGTTGGAAAGCCGCTTGGCCCAATGCAAACAGAGCGGCCCTGTGGGAGCGCGCCCTCAGGATTCCGGGCCGATATTTCTCCCTCCGAGCGCGCAAATATTAATCAAATCCGCCAAGGTCTGGCCGAGCGGCGCGGCCCAGCCAGCCAAGCAGCCAAGCAGCCAGACAGGCGGGCTGCGCGTGCTCGATCTCTGTGGCAGGGCCGCCGCAATCAGTCTTGCAGCAGCTCGGCGGCTAAGCTCGCGCGGCAGCCCCTCGGCCAACGCGCACGCCACTTGAGCATTCCTCTCCACTTGCCGCCGACGTTTGGCAACCATCCATTTCCATCTCCATCTCCACCTCCAAGCTCGTCTCAATCTCCATTTCCATTCCATTCCACCAATGCGCCTCCATTCCGCCTCCAGCCGGCAGCTCAGGCCGCCTTTCGTGCCGCCGCCGCCGCAGACAGTCTCTGGCGCGCTCCACAAGTGAGGCGCGCCCACTCGGCCGCGCGCTGCCCTGGGGTCTGGCGCGCCGCCGCACACAGTCTGCGGCCGGACGGGCGCCGGAAGTGCGCACAATGCTGAATGCAAAGTGTCAAAGTGTCCACTCGCTGCCCAGTTGGCGAGCTCGCGCCATTCAGACAGAGACAGAGGCGTCTCTGTCTCTGTGTCTGTCTCTGTCTGTCCTGTGGGCCTGAGAGGGCCGGAAACGAGGCGCAGTTGGCCGGCGCTTGTTGGGCCAATCAATCGGGGCGGCTTAAATGGCGACTGTCGACTTGATCCGCCTTTTGGCGCCGCTTTTCTCTGGCCTGCATTGCGCCGTGCACCTTTTTGCCTTTGGGCCACAATGAGCCAGAGACAGTCTGCGGCCGTCTGGCAGGCAGGCAGACGCGCACAATGGGCCACAATGCGCGCACAATGCTCGCAGAGACTTACGCAGTTTGCAGTTTGCAGTGCGAGTGCACGCAAGCAGAGCGAATGTCGCGCGCTCAATCAGGCCAGTCCTAAGGTCTGCCCGCAGCTCTGCAGTGTGCGCGCCGCAGACACTCTGCGGAATGACTGGATCTTCTCCCCCAAATGCAGTCCTCTTTGTCCGCCGCCCAACCAATTGCGCTCCCTCCACACACACAAACACACAATGACAACCACACCAACTGTTGCTCCACTTCCGGCCGCGACAAAGAGCCAATTGTGTTGTGGCGCAACCGGCAGCCTTTTGGTGCTTGATGGCCGGCTGGTGGCAGGCTACCAGTGACTGTCTGTGCGCGCGTGTCCGCTCGTCTGTCAAACAAGGGAGACACTCTCTCCATTTTGAGGCCTGCGCGAAGCCCTCAGGGCGCCCACAAACAGTCACAAACAGTCACAAAGCGCCGCAAAGTGCGTGGAAGGGCTCCTCTGGCGCTTTCTGGCACTGTTTGGCGCTTTTTGGCGCTTTTTGGCCCTTTTTCCGCCCGAAAATCCGCCCAAATGCAGGCGCACAGACAGTCGCACTCGGCCGAAAGACTGGGACTGCTCCCCCGCCTTCCGTTTGGCAAGCGCGTCGCCATCTTGCTCCAAGTGCGCCGGCGACAATAAATCCCATCGGCAATTAATTCAGCCTCCAGTTGCGGGTCCAAGCAGGCAGCTCTTCTCGCAGGCAGTCTCGCTGGTGGAACGCCAGTCTTGCTCGAAACGCCAGTCGCAATCCATTTCAATTGGGCGCTGGGCGAGTGTGCGCCGGATGATCAAGTTGCGGCTATAAAAGAGCGGCTTCAATTAGAGGATTATGCGCGCGTTTCGGGCCCGAAGCTGGAGGGGCTGCGAGCTGGAAGCTGCCAAGCAAGTGTGCGCGCGAGGCCGCAGCTTAGGGCCGCTCGGAACTGGCGCTCGCAGGCTAATGAGCGGCGAGGAGAGCGAGCCAGAGGCAAACGGGCGCCGCCGAGGTCCTGCTGGCGGCCATTGCGGGCCAGAAAGCGGCCAAGACGAAGCTAAGAAGCGGCCAAGACGAGGCTAAGAAGCGGCCAAGACGAAGGCAGAGAGCGCCGAGCGGAGTTCTGCTGCAGAATCGATCGTTAATTTGATTTCGGCCCGACAGACTAGGAGCGGCCCTTGCAGAGCGCGCGGCCGGTCTGCGTTGGGCCGCAGCTAGTCTGCGTTGGGCCGCAGCTTGTCGCCGGCCGTTGAGCGAACTTTGCACTTGGCGCTGCTCGCGCGCGCTCCTTCGCTCGCTCGCTCATTCCTTCGCTCGTTCCTCAGCTCCTCAGCTCCTCGGCTCGTCCTCACTGCGAGCAGCCTGAGGATCCTTCGCCTGCTTCCAGTGAGACGCGCGTGCGTGTTCGCCGCCGCCGCTCGCACACGCCGCCGACTGTTGCGCAACAGCGACTTTTTGCCCTCACCGCCCCGGCAACGCTCCAACGCACACACGCCCAAGCGCCGCAGACCCACTCGGCCGCCCGCTCGCCGCCCCACTGGCGCCGAGCTGGAGCTGGAGCGCCCTTCTCGCAGACTCTCAACGGCGCCTTCCTGCCTACCTGCCTACCTGCCTGCGCTCCTTCGCCGCCCGGCTCGCCGCAAAGAAGCTCCGCGCCGCCGCCGCCCAGTGGGAAGAGCTAACAGGTGGCCTTTGGGAGTGGCCGCCCGGCTGACGTCAGCTCCACTGCGCGCCTTCCCGGCTGGCCCGGCTCGGCCCGCGCGCTCGGCCCAAGGCTGCGCAAGAAGCCAAGCAGAACGTCGGCCCAGCCCCGTGGGCTCGCTGGCGGCGCTGGCCGAGTCCAGCCCGAGGCTCAGGTCCACCTCGGACACACTGTGCCAAGGAGGGCGCTCCTTGCCGTCTTGCGAGCGCAGCTTTTCGTGCGCCTCTCCTTGCGGAGCACAGGGCCAAGCAGGGGCCTGCTTGGCCCAGTCTCCCCAGTCAGTGGTCCCTTTTTGGGTCTTTTTTGGGGACTTGCGGGGGATTTTTGAGACTTTCGGGGGACTGTTGCGCACGGCGGGGTTTTCGTCACGCGAGGCTGCGCGGCTCTGCAGTGGCAGAACGGCCGAACGGGGATTTCGCCCGGCCGGGAACCCCGAATGAGGCGAAACGGGGCAATGGCGTTCTGGTAACGCGCAGACGCGTTGCGTCACCGCCGGTGCGCTCCAACTGGCGCCTGGCGTGCAGAAGAGCCGCGGGCTTCGCTCCGAGCGGGCGGACTCGGTGGAAGAGTGGAGCTGGCTCCTGCAGGCGCGCCGAGGCGCTTCCAGACGGTGCAGAGTTGCCCCTCGGCGCCGCCAGCAGGGCCACACGACGAGCGCGGGGCCGCCTCCTTCCTTTTCCGCCGCCATCTCCGAACTGCCTCCCCCTCCTGGACGGCGGTGGCGGCAGTGGGAGAATGGCGGCGAGAAGTGCGACTGAGAGGAGAGCGCCAGTGGAGCCGCTTTGAGTCACCTGTGGCACCGTGCAGTCCGTTGGCGGCGCCTTAGGGCTGGCCGAGTGCGGCGGAGTGCGTGATGCGGCCGCGCAAGCAAGCCGCGCAACAGGTCCTGTGCGCTTGGGCCGCGCTGGAGCAGTGCGCAAGCCTTTTCGGTGCCAGAAGCAGCGCGCACAGGCCGGCCCTTAGGAGCGGGCGGCGAACATGGGCCAGCGAACATTGAGCGGCAAGCAGTGAGCAAGCAGTGCCGGCAAGCAGGCAGCGAGCAGGCAGAGACTAGCACTGGCCCAGCGGCCAGGCTGGCAGAGCTGTGCAGTGGAAGGGCGGCAGTGCTCTGTGTCAGTGTGTCCTATGCGAGCGCGGCAAGTTGGCTGGCTGGCAAAACTCGATATTGCGTTGCAGTTAGACGAGAAGCGAAGCAGAACAGGCCAGCTGGGCCCTGCGAAAACTAGTCGTCTTGGCCGCATCCTGCACACAAGCAGCAGCAGCAGCAGCAGCATTGAGTGAGCAGAGTCAGCAACTGGTGGAAGGTGGAAGACAGCAAGAAACTGGCCGTTGAGCCACAGCGCAGGGCCAAGACTGAACTGACTGTTCACTATTCACTATTCACTGTTCACTCTTCAGGAAGGCCCGTCAAGAGTCCAGTTCGAGTTTGGGTTGCCTGTCGAGCGAGTGTGTGTTGTTTGCCAGCAGCCAGTGAGCAAGAAGCGGCCAGAGCCAGAGGGACAGAAGAGAGGGAGAGAGAGCGAGAGGAGAGGATAAAAACAGTAAGAGCCGGACAGTGAGCTGTTGTTCTCCTGAGACACCAGCTAACAGGTTGTCGTGCTTGGCGCTTAGTTGAGGACTAGTTGTTGGCGAGCTTGAGACTGGGGCTGCTGAGACTGGAGACTGTAGACTGTAGACTGGAGACTGAGAGTGGAGGCGAAGTGGAAGTGGTTGAAGTTGAAGTTGTAGTTGTGGTTGTGGTTGCAGTTCGAGCTAAGGGAGGCAAAGGGCGAAGAATAAGACTGGTTGTTGGGGCTGAATTGGCTGATTGTGAGCCTGTTGTGTGTGAGTACTGTTGTGCCGTTGTGTGTGTCTTGTGTTGTGCGGTCTGCAAGGAGCCAAGAGAGAACAACAAGTGACAGACAAGGGGCGAGTTTTGCACTAGGCGAGTACCAGTTTTTCCTTTTATCATTATTGCTTAGCTCGCGCCGGAGCTGAGGAATCCACCGGAGCTTAGGAATCCAAGGGAGCAGTGCAATAGGCGGCGGCTGGACACCAGTTTGGGCGCACCTTTGGGCACGCAGCACGCAGTGGCCGAAGGGCGAGGGGCAGTCTGCTTGCAGTGCGCGCACAGAGCAACACAGGCAGTGTGCGGCGGCGAATAGGGACTGTGTGCGGCCGCCAGGTTAACGAGAGCACGAGAGCGAACCGGTGCGCGAGCAGCAGGCCGCTGGAGGTTGAGTGCGCGCGCGCGCGAATTTGAATCGCCAACCCGCAGCTGCCAGAGCTCAGGCCTAGAAGCACCGGCGCGTCTGGTGCGCGTGCGAGCGCCAGTCTGCGCGCCCGCCCCAGTCTCTGGGATCTGAGAGGGGCCAACAGCTGAAGCTCCGCCCGGCTCGCCCCGGCCGCCCATGCACCTATAGTGGCCCGCGCGCAGCTCCAGCGGCGGCCCCTCTCCAGGCGTGGCCTCGCGCGCGCCCCCCACGCGGCCCGGGCGGCCGGCGCGCAAGAACCGGTGATGACCAACAAGTCGGCGCCCACCTCCACCTCCACCTCAACGCCGGCAAGCAACAGCAACAACAACAACAACACGACCACCATCAACAACAACGGCTCAAGCGACAACAACAATGAGCTCGCCGGCGACCAGGCCAAGCTAGGCCAGCAGCGCCACCAGCAGCCCCAAGCGCAAGTGCAGCAAACGCAAAACACACAACAACAACAGCTGCTCGGCCCAGATGCGGCCGGCGCTGCTCTCACGGCCGCCAGTCTGAGCAGGAGCCACGAGTCGCCGGCCGGCGCCAGTCTGGCCGCGGCCAACACTTTCCCCGACAATATCGGCCCCGCCGACCAAGAGCTTGCCGCCTTCGCCGAGCAGGCGGCCCTGCCCAAGACTGAGGCCCGCCCGCAGCCCGCAGCTTCCGCGCACGACACACAGTCTGCGGGGGAAAGCGGCCCGCCGCGCCCCCTCAAGCACGAGCAGCCCGCCGGCTTGGAGGCGGCCGCGCCGGAAACGAGAACGGGTGCCCAGGGTGAGAATGCGCCGGTGGTGGTGGGTGGGCCTCTGCCGCCGCCGCCGCAGGACGCGGGCGAGCCGCTGGACGAGCTGAAGGCGGGCGAGTACACAGTGCTCACCCCGCTGTGTCCCGTTGCCGTGGGGGGCGTGTCGGCGGGCCAGCAGGCGCCCGCCAGCGTCCAGCTGACCGACCTGGACGCGGCCGCCTGTTTGGCGCGCTCCGAGCTCGCCAACCAGGCCGCCCACGAGCCCCCAAACCAGTTCGGGCAGGTGGGCGGCCACGCCCACCCGGCCGAGGCGGGCCCCGCTGAGGGCGGGCGCGTGAAGCTGGAGCAGCTGGGCGGGCTGACGGAGCTGGTGGCGGCGCCCAAGGTTGAGCCGGGTGGCCTGGGCCCGCCGGGCGCCGAGGCTGGGGAGCCGGCGGGCGCGCAGCCGGTGACATTTAGTGAGCTAACTAGGCTGAATTCGGCCACGCCCATCCTGGTTTCGGCGAACCCGCACGCCGCGGCCCTCCAGCAGCAGCAGGCGCACGCGGGCCCGCCCCAGCAGCAGCAGTACGCACAGCAGCAGCAGCAGCAGCAGCAGCCGCATCTAGTCAGTTCGCTCGAGCAGCAGGGGCAGCCCGCGGGCCACGCCCACCAGCTGACGCCGCTGGAGGGCGTGGCGGCGGCCCAGCTGGAGCAGCAGCAGCAGCAGCAGCGAGTGGGCCTAGTGCTGGGCCAGCACCAGGCGAGCACGGGCCCGCCCTCAGTGTCGTCGGCGGCCAGCGCCAGCTCGAGTCTGAACGCCCAGCAACAGCAACAGCAACAACAGCAGCAGCAGCAGCCCGCGGGCCTGGCGGCCACCTGCTCGCCAGCCCCGCCCACCCCGACGACAACCACCAGCTCGAGCACCACCTCGTCGAGCAAGCGGCGCTCCTGGAACCAGGTGAACAGGAACATCAACAAGACTGAGATTGCCAAGGTGTACTCGCAGTACGGCTTCCGTTGCTTCCTCGAGGCGCCCATTTCCACCTGTCGCCGGAAGGAGGAGGACCGAATAACGTACATCAACAAGGGCGAGTTCTACGGCCTCTCGCTGGACTACATTCCCGACCCTCAGCGTCCGTTGCGTTCGGCCATCGTCAAGGTGGTGGTGATGCTCGTGTTCCGGGAGGACAAGACGCCCGAGGAGGATCTGAAGTCGTGGCAGTTTTGGCACAGCCGCCAGCACAGTGCCAAGCAGCGCATCCTCGACGTGGACAACAAGAACCACGTGAATGTGATCAACCAGATTGAGGAGGTCTCGCTCAATGCCATTGGCTTCTACTGGAACCCACTGGAAAGCCGGCAGGCCAAGCTGAACGTGGCCGTCCAGTGTTTGAGCACCGACTTCTCCAACCAGAAGGGCGTCAAGGGTTTGCCGTTGAATCTGCAAATCGACATCTACGATCTGTTCACCGAAACATCCACCCCAGTCTATCGGGGCTACGCCACGCTGCTCAGCTACTGCGACAAGGGCGCCCAGCGGCGGTCGCGCGACGAGGAGCGCCGAGCTCTCAAACGCAAGCTCGCCGACTCGGCCGCTGGACAGCAACAGCAACAGCAACAACAGCAACAGCAACAACCTCAGGCGGCCAAGAAATTCGACGACCTCTACCACAAGCCCTGCGACCGCTCAGAGTTCTACGCCATGGCCGACCTCATCAAGGCGCCCACCCTCTACAACCCCAGCGAGGAGGCCATCCTGCTGGCCACCCAGGCGGCTGCGGCCGCCGCTGACGCCGCCGCCGCCGCCAAGCAGCCCATGTCCCAGGGCAGCGTGGGCGCCCACTCAATCACGCCCATTTCCGCCACCACGCCCATCTCGTCGCTGGGCCCCGCCGACGCAATCGTGGGCCCCCTCTCGGTGGTGCTCTCGGGCGGCAACCCGCAGCAGCAGCAGCAGGCCTATGGGCCGGCCAGCGCACAGCAGCAGCAGCAGCAGCAGCAGGTAAACAATGGCGCGGGTGCGGGCGCGGTACCGCAAACGGGGGTGGGCGTGGCAGCCGCCGCGCGGCAGCCGGCGAACCAGGCCGGGCTGGTGGTGGGCTCTGCGTCTGGTTCGGCCGGCGGCTACGCACTGGCGGCGGGCGCGCCTCCGCCTGCGCTTGGGCCTGCGGCGGGCGCAGACTACACCACGCTGGGGCCGCCCATGCAGATGGGCGGGGCGCCCGCGGGCGGACCTGCGGGCGCGCCCATGGGAGTGGCCATGGGCCAGCAGCAGCAGCACCTGGAGCAGCCGGCGGGCCCAATGCTCCACCAGCAGCAGCTCGCCGGCCACCACCTCATGGGTCTGGGCGCCGCCGGGGGTGGCCTCCTCCACCACCAGCAGCAACAACAGCAGCAGCAGCAGCAGTCACAACAACAACAACAACAACAACAACACCACCACCACCAACACCAACTGCAGCCCACCCACACTCTTGCACACCACCAGCAGCAACAGCAACAGCAGCAGCAGCAGCAACAACAACAACATCACCACCAACAACAACAGCAGCAACAGGCTCAACAGCAGCAACAACAGCCTCAGACACTCCACCACCATCCGAGTCCTCAGCAGCAGCAACAGCAGCATCTCCACTACCACGCGGCCGCCATGGTGCAACCCTCGGCCTACGGGATCATCACCACCCAGCCGTCCGATCTGCACAACCAACAACCGCAACAGTACGCCATCCTGCAACCCTCGATTGCGGTTGCCGTGGGCCAGCAGCAGCAGCAGGTGGCCACAGGACACCAGCAGATGCACCCAACACATGGCCAACAGCAACAACAGCAACACTATGCGGCCCACCAGCAGCAACAGATGCTAGCCACTGGCCAGCCGGCCCAATCGGTGATGACCTCGTCGGCGGCGCCCACAATTGGGATGCACCATCAGATGCAGTATGCGGGTGTTACGGCCACTGGTCCACTGGCAACAAGTGGCTCCATGGGACCGGCGGGCGCCATGCAACCCGTGGTGGTGGACTGTGCCGCCGGCCAGCAGCCCTTCTCAAAGAGGGCCAAATTGTATCCAGACGAAAGGGTGCTCATCTATGCCAAACAGGCAGACGAGAAGGACTTTTATCCTCTCCATTTGGCGCCGCCCTCCCTCTCTGGCCTGGTCTATGCCATTGAACAGAAGTACAAGATCGACTCCACAAAGGTGGCCAATATTTACAAAAAGTCCAAAAAGGGAGTCCGAGTTCAAATGGACGACGAAATGATCAGGCACTACTGCAACGAGGATCTGGTCCAATTGGAGGTGATCCAAACATCGGACAATCGGCTTGAAATAACGCTGGTTGAATTGTGATTCTTGTCAAGCTATGCATATTGCTGTCAACATGCTGCTGCTGCTGCTGCTCCTACCGAGCTATTGCCGTCCGCTGGTATTCACTTGGTGAGCCCTGTTGGTTAATTAGTCACTTAGTTACTTATTTACTCAGTTACTCAGTTAGTTAGTTAGTTTGATTGATTGATTGATTATGTGAATCGTCGCTTAGAAGTTAGGTAGTTGTTTTTATATAATCCCCTCTGTGCCTATACAGCATACACTCTACACTCTACAGTATATAGTATACAGTATCTCCCATGCCCCGTCGAGAGACAACATGAGATGACTATCTCAGACGATACAAACTATTTCAACGGCCAAACTAAAGTTGCAATAATATCAAAAGACTAAGAATAAGAAGAAGAATATATTTTCCACCAAGGCAAAAGAACGCACCACATTCCCTTAGCACACACACCCGAGCGAACTTTTTCCAATATAACCAAACATTCATTTCGGCATGTCCACATGCTCAATGCAATTCCTGTGCTCTAATGAGAACCAAAAGACTGAAGACTATCTTATAATTTGATAAGAGGCGAGATTTAATCCTAGCATTTTGAACCGAGCCAATAGACGAATGGCATGGGCTAAGAACAAGTGGTATAGGCAGTGTGGCTGAACTGATGCTCAAGGTTCGATTTCAACCCCATCGAAGTGTTTCGAATGGGTTGAAACCGACCAAATCGACGAGGGAGGACCAGAATCTCTTGATTTCTAAACTATTTGATAAGGCTGGTAGTCGTTGGAGACGAACGAAGAGATGAGACTGTAAAATATTAGTAGAAAAGTTACATGATTGCATTAATTTTTTTGTCCAATGTCCAATGGGCACTGTTAATCGGGTTTTTGGATACTATTATTGACGATGATGACAAAAGGCGAGGTAACCAGATTGACGTGTTCCTCTTTCCATACTAAAAATTCCATACTAAAAACACATTCCCATGACTAAGTGGTCACAGTCCACAGTTGAGCACAAGAAGATAGCAGACAGAAAGACTATTCGAGAAGAAGAGAATATATTTATTATCAAAGGAGAGTATATTTTGAAACGTAAAGACTGTTTAAGCTGCGAAGAGAAGTCCAGGATGTCTCTTGCCTCGCTTGGCGACAGTTAGAGCTAGTGTTCGTTTCTAGTTGGAGGCAGTTCAATCAGGCATTTGATTGGCCAGAGTAAAACTATCGAGACGATCGCTCGTTCACACGCCATTTTGGGGGAGGGGAATCTGTTGGAAGTAATATTAAAAGTCAGATTGAAGCTTGGAGGATGACGCGGGACACAATTGAAGAATAAATGAAGTGCAATTTTTACGCTCTGCCACACTTGCTGGCGAGAGATTCGATAATAATTTTCTGTTGGAACCCCTTTCTGTGTCCCCGCATTTTGTTCAGCCCTCCCCTTGGGCCTCTTGGGATCTCCGCTGCAGCAGTGGAGCCTAAGGGCATACAGTATGGCTCAGAGAGAAAGGCCTGAAAGATTTAATCTCATCCAGGGGCGAAATGGACAAAAACAAGCCCAGTCCAATGGGAGAGTGTTGGTTTAGACTCGATGGGAGTGTTCCAAATCCGCGTGTCGTTGTTTTCCCTTGTCGCCGACAAGTGTCTGGCGGGCAGACTGGAGTGGGCTTGCCATTGTGTGTGTGTGTGTGTGTGGGGCCGATTTGCGGCGAGTTAAGATAGTGGAAAGTTTGAAAAGTGCGCCCCGAAATGGGGGGGCCAAACCATAAACAACACCGAGAGCTAAGGGCCGGCCGCCCGGCTCCATTGGCCTCCATTGGGGGTGTCTTGTGGCTGCCAGCCAGAGAGAGCCAGAGTGAGCTTCCCACTGGCTCCAGTTTCCCGCTCCACTGGATCATCTATTGTTTTTGGACCAGCCCCAAGTGCAGTAATGCAGTTGGTTGGAAGCAGCAGTGTTTGCCGTGACACACTGATGACGCACTCGACGGAGCGGCCAAATGGAAACATTTCACCCATTTGAGACTGGCTCTGAGCTCTGTGGGCAGCTTTGTGTGCCCTCCACTGTCCGAGCGTGTCCGAGTGGCAGGCCGGCAAACGAAGGGCCCTAAGCTGGCCGCTGTTTGGCCCCCGTTGGGTGACGAAAATGCAGCCAGACCAAAGGGCCAGTGTCCTGCCCAAGTTGAGGGGCGCCCATTTGGTGGAGACACTCGTGGGGGGCCCATTTGGCGCCGTTGGACAAATGTTCCCGCTGGCTGTGCGCCACTTTGGGCCACCCTTGCCTGGCCTCAAGTCCGGCAAGATAACGCTCGTGTGTGGGCCGGCATGTTTCTTCTTAGACGCCTCACTCAACTCCACCACTGTCCAGCACTGTCCAGCCGGGCGACAAATTGAAACTAACGATCATTCAGTCCAGCCGGCCGGCCCCACAACAGTCCCTCCTCCACAACAGTCTGTCCCCCGCAAGAGGCGGCCTCTCTTTGGGCTCTTTTTGAGCTCTTTTTGGCCACCTTTGGGCGCTCGTTTGGCGCAATCAGTTGCCATTCAGGCGGCCTTTAAATCCGGCTGGCCAGCATTTGCCTTCGTGTGTGGCCCAAACTGCGCCAAATGAGCCCCAACCACTGCCCTCAACTCTGGGCCAGACTTCTCGAGAGCTTGCTCCTCGCCGAGCACAGCAAGACTGTGCCCAATCAGCGGCCACTGTGTGCCACTGTCTGCCCTTAGGTCTGCCCGCATGCTGCATGGTAAGACCACCGAGAGGCCATTGTTCTCGCTGGTCGAGCTCTAGAGACTCTCGTCGAGCTCCAGAGACTCTCGTCTCGTCTGGCCAGAGGGAAGGACAAATGGGCGGCGGCCGCGAAATGCAGGCCGGCCGATGGTGAGGGCGCGCGTTTGTTTGCGTCCGGCGGTCGCCCAGTGGCGCTTGGTGGCCGGATTTGGACTGAGAGAAGCGGGCCGTGCGGGCACTGGTCTTCCGTCGTGCAAATGCGGGCGCGCCTAAGCTCCCGGTCGGCCGCAAGGAGGCCTAGCGAGGCCGAAAGCGTGCGGGCGACGCGCCCCAAACTGGCCAGAGACAAGCCGCGGCGTGTTTGCCTGGGCGCCACTTCCGCCTTCCTGTGCAGCCGCGGTTTGTAGCCAGACGACGTTGGTGTGCATGTGTCGCAGGTGGTTGGCGTGCGCGAGGCGAGCCCAGACGAGTTCATTTGATTATCATGGCAGAATCTTGCACGCGAGCCGGCCGAGCGGAGGTCCAGCTCGCGCCTAGCCCGCCTGGCCAGCCGCTCGAGTGGCGCCCCACAGGAAGTGGTAAGTCGGCCAAGGTCGCGGGCGACAGCGAGACGGACGTGCCGATTGCGGCGCGTCTTGGCGCCGCTGTCGCATAATCAAATGGACGCATGATGACGCAGCAGACGCGCCACAAGCTCCCTAAGGTCGCCCACAGCGCCAAGCTTGCCGCTAGACTGCCAAGCTCTGCGCGGTCCCGCAGACAAGCCTCGCGGGAGTGGGACGACTTTTGAGCCGCGCAGACGAGGGTCTCAACTAGCTTGTGTCAATTTTGGGCCCAGCCAACCGAACGGAAGCGAACTCTGAAGTTCAGTTAGTCTGTGAACCTGAATGGCCCATTTTAGCCTCGCCAAACGGGGCCTCAAGCTCGCTAGAAGCCGCCTTCCGCCGACTTACTTCAGCAGGCAAGCAGTTGTGGTGGTTGCCTTTAGTGTGCAGTTTGCCTGAGGACGAGCCTCGAGAGGCCCGAAGAAAGTCTGACAAGTAGACTCGTGATGCAATCAGCGGCGACCAAATTGGCGGACAGGCAGGCGGGAGACCAGCTCCGAGGCGCTGCGGTACTGCCGGTTGACAAACGGGGTGGGCGTGTCCGCGCGGGAGCACGTCGCGCACAGAAACCGGGCGCGCTGTGCTGCGCCCGCCGCACACGCCCACGCGCGCGGGCAACACGCCCTCTGCGCGCCCCAGCCTTCTGGAGGCGGTGTTTGCCCAATAAAGCTACCGGAGGCGCCGTTTTGGTATAGACACGAAGCTTGGGCGATGCGCCGACTTGCTGAACTGGCCGTTGGCCGGAATCAGAGGTCGAGGGGGAGGGAAAATGGACTTTCCGGCGTTGCAGCTCGGGTCACGCGAGCCCGGCGGCCTAAATGGGCGATTCCAATCGATTTTGAGCCGAGATAAAGTGCAGTGTGGACGCAAATTGGCGCCACTAAATCGAAGACAATGGGCGGCGGCGCAGACTCGGTGCACGGTTAGCTTCCGGGCCGAGCTCCTGGCAAGGCGAGAGGCCATTTGCATGGTCTGGGTGCCGCGGGGATGCGGGCGCCACTTAGGAGCCCCATCTGGCCGTGTGGCGACTTTGGGCGCAGATCGAGATCTCCAGATTGAAAGCCGGCCAATTACTGGGCTGGAAAGGGGCTTAAATTATCGCTAACGAGAATGGGCCGCCCAGGAAGTGAGTGGCTGCAACCAATTATCTGGCGAGCTGGGCGAGCTTGGCGAGCAAAAAATGGCCGCGCCAGTGTCGCAAGAGAAGTCGGACGGCGAGAGAGGCAAGAGGGCCTCTCTTGGGCCGAGCCAGCGAGCCGCCGGGCGAGCGAAGGAGCCCGCTGGAAGGCGCCGAGCCCGCTGGGGCCCAGCCAGAGGCGCCTAATGGTGGGGGCCTTTTGGGGGCGCTGGAGTGTGGCGCCAATTAGATGGCGCTGATACGAGCGGGCGGCAATATTGCCCATCTCTGTCTGTGGCTTGCATGGGCCGGCCGAGCAGCCAAGTTGGCCGGAGACTTGTCCACGGAATCAATCGGGAGCCGCCGGCGCTTGGCGGGCGCCCAAGGGGCCGGCCGATGCGGCTCGCCCATGGGGCGCGAGATGGAAGATGGAACTGGCGGCCCGGCTTCGTCGCAGGCCGGCGCTCGAGGCCGCCACTTCCGGCGGCGGTGGGCGCGCGCGGACGGTGGCCCGTGGGCGGCACGCAACGCGGCGTGATTGATCGGCGGGCTGGCGGGGGAGGCAGTGCCGCCCCCTCGGCTGTGCACTGGCAGGTGCGCCCGTGCTAGTTGCAGTGCGGGCCTGCGGGCGAACCCTTGCCGCGCGCGAGCCTCAGCGCGAGCCTGCGGGCGAACCTTAGCCGCGGGCCAGCGGGCGGGCTCAGCGCGCGCAGCTGTTGGGCGCGGCCAGTGGCCCGCGGCCCGAGCGCAGCCCGCGCCGGCCCGGCTAATTTGCCGCGCCCTTTCCAGCGCCACATGCAAGCCCAACAATGGGCCTCCCCCGGCGCTGTTTGCCTCCAATTATAAGGTTATGCTGATTTTCTCGAGTGCCCTTTTTGCCATGTGTGAGTGTCGGCCGGGGGCCAGTTGGAGCCAGAGGGGAGCCAGAGGGGAGCCAGAGAGGCGCCCCGCTCGAGACTGGAGCTCGGTCCAGAGCTCGGCGTGAGGCCAAAAAGTGGCCCCAAGCTCGACTGTGCGCGGGGAACAAAGTCTCGGCCGCCACGGGCAGTCTCCGGCGGCGCACAATTGGCTCCAGCGGCCAGTGTGCGGCGGCCAATTTCGCCGCCTCCTCAGGTCGCCCAGCGAGCGAGCTCGCCGGCCGCGCCTTGCCGGGCCGCCCGTGCCGAGCACACTAATGAAACGGGCCACAATGCGCGGCCCGCGGACTGTGCGCGGCCGGCCAGCTGCTCGCGGGCGCCTCTCAAGCTCCAGCCTCAGACCAGCCGGAAGCCCTAGAAGCAGGGCCTTTATTGCCGCATCTCGCCGGTGCTTCTCGGGCGGCCGCGGTTTTCCATTTGTCACCGGCGAGCCAGAGAGTGTGTGCGGCGGCAGCGCCTCGGCGGCAGAGCTCTGCTTGAGCGATGGAAATTATAATAATGACGAACTGGGCCCGGGCGAGCTTGGCGCCCGAGCGAGTTGCCTGAGCGCCTTTGGTGCTCGCCAAGCTCGTCGCACGCCGCCCGATTTGCGGCTCCTCAGCCTGAACGCAACACCAAGTTGGCGGCCACCAGTCTTGCCAACTTGACGGCCCAGTGGGGCTGCACGCCCAGACTGCACGAGCCCAAACGTGCCCCACAAAGACTGCCCCTTTTGGGCTCACTTCCAGCTGGCCGCCCGCCACACACTGTGTTTGTTGGCCAACCAAATCGGCGCCAAGTTGAGGCCGCGAACAATTCGCGGCCCACATTTTGGCCTCTAAATTCACGACAACACGCCCCCTTGGCACATTGCTTCGCCCGCAACACTTGGGCCGCCCTCTTCCGCTTGGCAGTGGGCCACCTCAGCCACACACTGTGGCGGCCGGCGAGCTGGCCCCAAGCCCAACCGTCCGATTCGCTGACAGGCCGCCGAGCCAGACGAGTTCGGAGGGGCCGAAATTGGGCACTGTGGCGAGCTCGGCGAGCTCCGACACACAAGCGAGACGCGCCCTAAGGTCCGGCGGGTTTTGATCTGGCGCGGGGGCGTGGCGGGCGCGTGCTGTGCGCGTGCGCTGGCGGGCGAACCTGGCGGGCGGCGCAATGAGGCCGCGCACGCACGCAGAGCCCAGCGGGCTCACTGCTACGCGCCCACCGCCATAGACTGTCTGTGGGCCATGCACAGTCTGTGGCCCATGTACAGTCTCTCTCATAGCAGAGCACTGGCAGGCCGGCCCTAATGAGCAGCCACACGCCCGCACAAATCCTCTCCCATAGACTGACATTGGCCCCGCGCGGCTGCCCACACGCAATTGCCACCCATTGGCCAGCCACAAAGCCCGGCCGGGCCGCAAGATTTCCTTCTTAGCCTAAGATGAATTAAATGAACTGCGGGAGGGAGAAAAAACAAGCACCCGAGCAGCTGGCTCTCAAACGGGGCCCACCAGCCAAGGAGCCAAGCAGCCCAAGAGCCCAAGAGCCAAGCAGCAAGCCCGCCCCTAAGGGCACCTGACGCACGCGCCACAGTCTCAGGCCCGAGAGACTGAGCCAAACTCAGCCCTTCAGACACTCGCTCGCTCTCAGTGGAGAGGCGGCTTGTCTAGGAGCAATAATAATTGGATTTGGCCGACTTAGTGCAAGCGAGCGGCCGATCTTGGAGCAGTTTTGGTGGCGCCGCAGCCGCAAACTAGGAACTTGAACGTCTACCACCAACTCTAGTCTAGTGGGTGCCCAACACAAGATCATTCATTTGCAGCCAGTCCCAGTTAGTCGACTCAATCGAGCGCATCAAGTGACCCAATTTTCCAACCAAAACCACCAGAGAGACTCTCCTCCGCGCTTGCCAACCAATGAAGAGAACTCTAAAGAGGCCAATTACGAGAGGGTGCAGCAAATTTGAGTGCGCGCACATTTCCGCTTTCCCTCCTGATTCCACAGGGAAGCGGCAAAAAGGCGCCAACAATTGCAAGCAATCGCCCAATTCAAGTGAAAAGGCACAATCGCAGATCACGATCATCAATCACTAGTTCGCCGAATCATATCTCGCCAGTCAATTGGAGCCCGCCCACCAGACTTCCAGAGGGCAGCCTGAGCGCCGGCCAAAAAGCTCTAATCCGCGATACTGGCGCACAACTGGCTAGCTCATCAAGCTGGCTCGAGGCCGCATCTCTTGCTCGCCGGATTGCTCGCGGCGGCCTTGGCCCCGCAGCTTCACCAGATTGAGAGATCAGGGCAGAGTGAGAGAGACAAATACTGCTTTCTGTTGGCCCTGTTTGTGAGCCAAGCTGAATAGGGGCCCCAAAGGGTGGGAGTGAATGTTTATGCGGGCCTTTTTGCCGCAAATGTGGGTCCGAATTTGAATAGGACTGGATTGGATGACATGACATGCTAGTGGCTGGAGAAGAGCGAGAGGAATAGGCAAATTATCGGGCAAATATTGTTCTCAACTTCTGTGTCTTAGTTCGTGCAGTTCGAGTCTTAGTCGTGCGTTGGGCCAGGTCGTGCAAGTGCGCCGGTCGTGAGAGCGAAGGCCTGTTGTTCCCTGCCAGCCGTCTGCACTTTCGTACCACCAGAGAGTGGCCCCCAACTGCGTGCACTGCGTGCGAGTGCCATTGTGTGCCCGGGGCCTCAGTTATTGCACCGGCAGCAGTAGCACACACAGTGTCTCTGCTCTGCTCTGTGTGGCCTCTGTGGGGGACATCGCGCTCGCACCACAGACAGACACCATAACGGTGCACATACACACTTTCTTTGTCAGCCGGAGGGACCACAATCGTGCCAAACACACACACTCACACACACGCGAACACAAACGTACAAGATAACCAACGAGGCCCAGGCCGAACAGTAGCACAGCGGCGTTGGTACAATTGTGCTCATCATTCTGACACCGTTCGAGCCGCACCAATTTCACGGCCGCTCCAATAGATTGCCGCCGGCTCACATTCGTTCGATCGTTCATTCGTTCGATTCTGTGGCCGCCCACAACAAACTATCACAATTCGACACGGGCACCAACCCACGTTAATAATTTTTCCCTTATATACTGAAATCTTGTTATCAATAATCAAACTCTCGACAGAATATCTTCAATTGAATCTCAAACTAGCTGCAAAATTTGATCCTAATTCGGCAATCAAAGAAACTGCCTGCAGCCTCTACAACGAATTAGGCTCCCGCGACAACGAATAGATTATTCAGGAAGACAACAGGTTGAGGCTCCTCATAAGAAGATTCAAATTTGGTTACTCTGACCACGAGTTATCATCCAAAATCAAGACCGACTGATCCAGTTTATGTCCTCAGTCGCGAATTACATCAAGTTCAGTTCAAGGATCAAATTATAATCAGATAATAATCAAATAATAGCCATATAATAAGCAAATAATACATGAAATTTATCCTCCAAATCTCTAGTAGTGATAGGAATAACATCTCTCAATATGCCACTCGCAAATATAACTCCTTGGAGCGTTTTTCAGAACCAGGAAAACATCAGACCATTTCTTGCAGAATCCAAGGTTAGTCTAGCTGCCTCTTTCACGCCTTTTCCCCCTTCGAACCCTGCCAACGATTCCTTCTTTCAAAACTCTCAAGCTGATTACATTCTCCCATGAGCCAGACTCTTCCTTTTCATTTGTCCGTTGGTAATGAATCATTCTGGCACATGCTGTGATGTAGCGCTCTAGTGGATGAAAACTAGACGCAGTCTGATTAAGCTCTTAATGTGATATCATTATCATGATGGTCAGTTGCATACAACGCCAACCAATAACAAGACCGCTCAGGAAGATGCAGAGTAGTAACAATGACTCACTAGGCTACCATAAACTTTCTCTTCATTACAAAGTTGCATGACCATATGGACAGAAACGGAGCGTTGGTGCTTTGCTGAACATAGTTCCACTCTGAAACGTCACGCAGTCCGACCTAAATTCTTATCTGATCCTAGTCCCATGAGCTTAACCATGCATCGCTGCTGAGTGTCGCGCGAATGCCTCTTACATTGAACCAATTTTAAGCATTGTTATAGTGTTTTCGACTAAACTTCTAACCGCCGCCCCACCTTACTCTATCACTTTGGTGCTACCCAACCGAAACTCACCGAACTATCCCCACGGCTGTTCGCACAAAATGAAAATATATTATCAACTGGAATCGAACGAAAACAAATAACACCTTGTGTGAACTCCGCCCAACATTCCAATGTGAATCAAATTCACCTACAACGAAACTACAATGGGCTCGCCATTACAAACGGTGCTATGGTTTTTGCTGTCACCTGATACTTCAACATTACGCACGCTCACACCTTCACATCTACAACTTTAATACTGCCCTGCACGTGCAAAACCATAAAACCGGCCTTGCTGGCGACAATTCGACGTGCCTCTTTCATGTTATCATGACCGTTACACCTGTATTTCCTATGCCTGTGTTTCGGCAATGCGCTTAACCTCGACGCTCCTGGCGCGTGCTCCGCCTTAATGCATTGGCTGCGATCACTTCCGGATCGCGCAACTTACGGCACTCATCTCGTCGGTGGCCTTGAATTGCATTCTATCATACAGAGTGCCTCTGCATCGCCAGAGGAGCAACCTCCCACGGGAATTGGAGACCAAAATGGCGAACAAATCGACGACGAGGTTGAGGGGAATTTTAATGAAATCGATTTGAGTAACATCACCAAGCCCGATCACCCGCATCCTGACTCTAGTCAGTTTGTGCCAATCAAATTATTGGGTTGCGGTTCATTTGCAAAAGTATTTCTAGTTAAGAAGTTGGTGGGTCCGGATGCTGGCTCATTGTATGCGATGAAAATTTTGCGCAAGGCCAAGCTACGATTTAGGGATAGATTGCGAAGCAAAAAAGAGCGCGACATATTGGTAGATGTCCAGCATCCGTTTATCGTGAGGCTCAATTATGCTTTTCAAACAGAGGGGAAGTTATTCCTAGTATTAGACTTCATACGAGGTGGAGATTTATTTACACGTCTAAGTAACGAAGTGATGTTCACTGAAGAGGACGTCAAGTTCTATCTAGCAGAATCATTATTAGCTTTGACACACCTACACTCTTTGGGTATAATCTATCGAGATCTGAAGCCAGAAAATATATTATTAGACGAAGAGGGCCACATAAAATTGACAGATTTTGGTCTAAGCAAAGAGGCGCTCGATGATAAGGCTTACTCGTTTTGTGGAACAGTTGAGTACATGAGTCCGGAAGTAATAGCACGTCAAGGGCATACTAAATCTGCTGATTTTTGGTCCCTGGGAGTAGTCATGTATGAAATGCTCACTGGTGTGCTTCCATTTCATGGAGAGAATCGCAAAGAAACAATGCACCAGATAGTGAAAATAAAACTCTCAATGCCACTTTATTTGAGCATTGAGGCTCAGAGTTTGCTGAGATGCCTATTCAAGCGTAATCCGGCGAATAGATTAGGTTCCGGGCCCAGAGGCGGAAGAGATATCATGGACCATAAGTTCTTTCAATCGATAGATTTCGATAAATTGTACAAGCGTGATGTTAAGCCACCTTTTATTCCCGCAGTCCCACCCGATTCAGCGTACCTTATCGACGAGCAGAATTTAATACAGGAATCTCCTGGAGTTCCGGCAAGTGCGAATGCAAAGGAATTATTCAGAGGTTTTAGCTTTGTTGCACCTAATCTAGCCGGTCGGTGTGATGAGCTAGTGAGCAAATCGGGCTCGCTATCATCTCACCATTCTCAAGATAAACAACGACGACAAGTAGAAATGGCTCTGGATAGGAACAACAACGACATAAACAGTTCTTCCGAGGAAATCAGCATGAGCAGCTGCAGTGCCGATGTTGCTGAGGGTAGGCCACTTGGCCAACAATCTACGAGACATCTCCACCTTCCTGGACCGTCGCTAACAAACGTAACCAATACCCCACCTGTATCAGCTGGTAACACTGTTTCAAATGCAAATACTACTGTTGCTAATTTGCAACTTAAGGACTATGAGTTCCTCGACACCATAGCTTCAGGTTCCTTTTCAATTTGCAAGAAAGTATTGAAGAAATCAAATGGTAAGATATTTGCTTCGAAAATAATTGATCGAAACAAGAGAGATTGTTCTGAAGAGGTTGAAATTTTGTTAAGATTTAGTAGCCATCCAAATATTGTTAGCATACATCAAGTGATTGAGGACACAAAGCATACTTATATTATGATGGAATATCTGGAAGGAGGTGAGCTACTAGATCACTTGTTAACTCAAAAATATTTTACCGAACGCGAGGCGAGTTCTGTACTAGAAGTTATCTCTGTCACAGTTAAATATCTGCACGATAATGGTGTCGTTCACAGGGACTTGAAGCCGTCCAATATAATGTACTCTGATAGATCTCATGATCCAAACTCGATCAAAATATGCGACTTCGGTTTCGCAAAACAAATCAGGGCAGAGAATGGGCTCCTGATGACACCTTGTTACACCGCTAGTTGGGTTGCACCGGAAGTGTTACTTGAACAAGGCTATGATCAGGCCTGTGATGTTTGGAGTCTAGGAGTACTACTGTATACCATGTTGGCCGGTCACATACCTTTTGCAACAGGCAATGAAAATTCTCCAAGGCGCATACTTCAAAAAATTGGCACGGGAGTTGTAGACATGAGTTCCGGAAATTGGAGGCACATATCGTTCCAGGCGAAGGATCTTGTTCAGAAGATGCTCCACGCGGACCCCAAGCGGCGAATCCGCGTTTCCGACGTGCTAGCTCACATTTGGATCACCGACCGGGACAAACTCCCAAACACAAAACTGAATCATGAGGTTGAATTGAAAAGTATAAAGGAAAATGTGAACAAGGTTTTCGACAGCATGAATATTCACGGAGAGTTTAAGCTCAAGGCAATCGACATGTCCAACATTGCAAAAAGGAGAAAAGAGCGATATTCAGGAAGGCAGCAGGAAACACCAGGCGAGTCTTAGCCTGCCTCTTGAGGATCTTATAGAGCGAACAAATTGGAATGAGACAGCTAGGACACTTGAGGGGTCAAGTTATGAAAGGATAAACAGTTGTCCCATAGACTATAAGAGTAAAGGGAAAGCATGGAATTAAAATGTGCAGAATCTATGGAAGTGTATTTCAATCTTCTGTGGCAATGGATTCCTCTTCCAATAAACTTTTGTTCTCCCTTAAATATTTCACTTATGATTGACAGGATGTGTGTTCATTTTGGCCTATTGGCACAAAATGATTATTCTCTTTTCTACTATATTGATTAGATGGATATTAAAATTTGTCTCAGTACAATGAGAAGACCTAAATGGACAAAAATGGATGCTCAGCAGCATCTTGATTGCCTATTGGTTGGCTGCAGTGGCTTAGCACCATTCCAAAAAAGGTGCGTAAGTGATCTTGAGTGTGTGTGTGTGTGTGTGTGTGTTTTCAATGAATGATATGATTGTATTGCAGTTTTGCTTTTGCCATTTGTTGGTAGCCCAACGATTCGTTTGACTTCGACGGAATTGATATGCAGCTATGTGAGAGAGACTGGCCGACGGCTGTCGTCTCCCTATTACTCCCTATTGCTCCCTCACGATCCTCCCAGACAGTCACTTAGACGAGCGTCTGCCTGGGACACAGACTGGTAATGATGAGCGTCGCTTATGGAACAAACTGTTTTTCTGGTACTGTAGTAACACTATGGCGGCCGCGAGCTCGTAGTTGTCCGTTAAGCAGCCGGGATCTGATTCACGGCGCTTGTTGATGTATGGGGCTTTTGGGTGCTGTTTTGAATAGTTGGCGTGGTTATAACTTGGGTTAGTTGCAGTTTAGATCAACTAAGGCATGAACATACTAGCCAAAATCAGTTGGCATAGGCCAGCTTGGTGACGATAGAGAGCTAATCTCAGCAGAATTTATATGTTGGAATGTTGGTTTGGATTACACTTACCGATACGGAAAACCTTGACCTACTAGTCGGCGTTGAATTCACTTTGGGCCCGCTAGAGGTCTCGTAGAGTTGTTTGATATGCTGCTGGTTTGGGGCCCCCTTGGGGTGCTGACGGTTGTGTTGATGTTGATGTTCGTGGGCTAATGAGGCTCTTGATGAGATGGAACGCTGCATAATTGGCGATGAACAGTCGGAGGATGCGCGCGAGGCCGACGTTGAACAGGAAGCGGAGTCTTCCTGATCATCCGAATCAGGCTGATAGTTTGCGCGTCCGGCTGGGAGCAGCACCATGTTGGGCGACGCTTTGGCCTTTGTTCCTAATGGTGGCGAGCCGGTGGAAGAAGAAATGGGAGTTGGTGTGCTACTTTTTCCCTTTGTTGGAGGCGGCTCACCCGCACAACAGCCCCCCTCTGGACTGGTGCCACTCTCAGCTCGGTCCTGAATGGGCGAGAGCACTTTCCTGTATTGCGGCTGATGGTGGCCAGATGGGGCCGGAGTGCCAGCAGGAAGTTGCTCGCAACATTGTGCCGATGAACTAGGTGGTGGGGGATTTGTTGCTGTTGTTGTTGTTGTTGGTACAATTGGGGAGGCCGTATTTGAGCTTGGGAGACTCTTTTTGGGCGATTCGGAGCCCTTGGATGCGGAGGACGAGCCAGCGGAGCCAGCGGGATCCTGGCTGGATGATGGCAACGCTGATGACTCATCACGTCGATGCAGTGGACGGCCAGAGGTTGCTGCTGGCCCACAATGGGCTCCCTGTGCCATTGTTGTGGCCGTTGTCGTTTTGGCCGATCTAGTTGGCTTTGTTCGATCCTTGGACATTGTGGTGCCCCCTCCTCTTTCGCCAAGTCCAGCTGATGGTGGCTGGCTAAATTTCTTACTCCTCCTAGTCAAAAGTGGACTCTTTTCGATTATTCTATTTAATTGAAAGTCACGCAATAGCTCCAGACGCCTATTGCCGCTCTTTATGTAGTCCGAGCTGGCCCGTTTTACGGCCACAAAGGAGTGCCTCGAGCATAGAGTCTCCATGGTTGGGTCAAAGAAGGTCGATGATCTGGCCAAATTGTCCGCCCGTCGACAGTGGCCACTCGTTCGGCCACTGTTGGATCTACACCGGAGACCAGGGTCATTTTTTGCCTCCGAACGGGACTCGGGATTGTTGCTGCTGTTGCTGTTGTTGTTGCCATTTCTGCTGCTCTGTTTCTCGGTGCCACGACAAACCTTTGAACGAGTGGGACCTAAAAGGGAGGTGCAATAATCTGGGCCCTCGTCTGTCACTTTCTCACTGGAATTGTCTTCCACCGGCCCCAAACAGGCGACCGATTTACGTCTCCTCAATTGTTGGACAATCCTATCAGCTCGCTGCCATCGTTTGTAATTGTGATCAAAATTGGACATTAACAGGCTACTGAGGGGAGATTTTAAAAAGTTGTGCCACAATTCAAGCAATGGCAGGACAATGAAACGGAAAAAATCCGTTTGTATGCTAGCTATGCTTGTCTTCTCTCGTTGGCATATGGGCGTTAATGGGACGCCAAGACGGCGCTCAATTTGGCCCATTCGATAAAATTCATCACAAATTAAGTTGCTCCAAACGCGAGATATCAACCAGGGCCGACATGGGTTGCCTAGATCGGCGCATTTCAGGGCCATTTGTAAAACTAATGCCCGATCGGCCGTATTAGACAATGAGAACTTATGCGACGATGTGAGATCACGAAAACGTTTGAGGTATTCATTCTGTCTGGCTATATCGGTGGCCAATATTAAATGTTTCAATTGCTCTTTCATATCATCCAATACATCTTGTTCAAAGTGTTCAAAAATGTTCGATTCTTTAAAAATACATAATGCAAAACGCCAATGATGATTCTCTAAAACTGAGTTATTCTGATATAAGCTAGCTAATGGATTATTTGTGGCCACTAAAAACGATTGATTGACACCTGGATGATCTAAATCGTGGCAAACTGCGGCTAAGATTGAGCATAATATCTCTAGATTAGTCATGTGTTTCTTGATTTTGTTCTCTTGCATAAAACAATGCATTGCTTGCGTTACATCAGCAGCATGTACCGAATTGTGATATGGATTCGTTGAATGATAACCAAATTCCAATAAACGAAAGCATTTTAAAACCTTTATAATATCCAAATTGAATATGTTATATAGATTGTAATAATCGAATAAATGCAGCAACAACTCAGTTAGAGATCTTCCACAACACAGAGCATCAAATGTAAATGAATTAAAGTTCCAATTTAATGCTGATTTTCTAATAAATAAACGGACGGTTTGATTGTAATCCTGATCAAGTAAACATTTGGCTAATTTTATATCTTGAAAAATATTCCTCAATGCTTTTAATTTAACCCTATCGTCTCCATCATCATGATCTGTTTGTCGCTCTATCATGGAGGAATTGAGACGATCTATTTCGTCCTCATCACTGATTCCAAGCGCCGACAATGAGGACCCAAGACACGTTTGTGGGTCGGCTCCTGTTGGATCATGATCGCTTGATATCGTGTCTTGAGCGGTTGATTCTTTCGAATTGGCTATAGTTTGTTTAGTTGTCTTTGTTGATTTGTTTGTGGTGGTTGTAGTTGTAGTTGTTGTTGATGTTGTTGTTTTGCCTGCCGTTTCACTCTGTTGACTTTTGAGATAAATTAAAGAGGCGTTAAATTGTGCATACTTAGCCCTAGCTTGTTTCTCAATATCATCAAGATCACTTGGTTGCAATATGATGTTTATATCATTATCACCTTCTTGATCGTCATAGCTCCTCCTCCTGTATCCTCTGGAGGCGAATAGTTTGGCTGCGATTAGGTCGGTTGTATCATGATGATATTTGATAGAGTGCATGGATTTGTTGATGTTGTTTTCATGTTGGAAATAATGATAAGGGTGGTGCATTGGGGAGTTGTTTTGGTTTTTTTCCCGTAGAATTTTTTTTTTTTTCGTGATTGTTTTTTTCGTTTGAGGTTTTTTTCCGTAGATTTAAGTATGTGTTGTGGAAACAAGTGTGTGTGTGTTATTATACAGTACTGTTACTTCACAAAGTCTCTCTCAAGGCATATGTTTGTTCGATGGAGAACAGGAAATCAATCAGGAGCAATTGTTGTTGGGAAATCAAGAGTATATCTCTCTTCTTTATGCTCGCCTGATGCTCCCTCATTTGCACGTAGTGGCAACGCAACAACTAGCGCACAAAGCGGCGGATTATTACTCTCTCTCTCTCTGTCTCTTTTCACCTGTGCTGCCCCTGCCTTTTGGCGGCCCTAGAGGACACCTTGACCGTCTAGTTGGGTTGTAGTCTAGTTGACGATCAACACAAGTGGATCACTCGTGACTCGTATCTCACTAAAGTCAGCTGGCTAGCTACACGCTAAAGAGAGAGAGAGAGAGACAGGAGCTCACCAATGGGAAACGTGCCGCATAGGGATAAAGTTCTTTTTTTCTTCTTTCTCTCTGTGGCTCTCTTTCCACTTTCAGATGGCATAAAATTTTTCCCTCTGAAGTAGGCTTTTCATACTTTTGCGGCCCGCTTCACTGGCTACATCAACATATCAACGCTATTCATGTAATAAACTCGCGCAACACCCAGGCATACAATTAGCGCCAGCTAGCTGGTTTGCTCGCTTGCTTTCTGGGCTTGCTGGCTAGCTAGCTAGCTAGCTAGCTAGCTGGCAGGCGAGCGAGAAAGCGAAAGAGTAAGAGAGAGGCAGAAGGGGAGGCTTGGGGAGCTTGACGCGATGGTGCAAGCTGTTTGGTGGGAGATAAGAGGACATAAAAGAGGCGGTTATTTAGTATGTTTGATGATGTCGTGCGCGCTTAGAGGATCCTCTGGCTGCCTCTCGTGCTCACCACTCTCTCGGCGGCCGCATTCAGGTGGTGGTTACGATCATAGGTTGAAACTTGGGATATAATAAAGCCCCTCTGAGTGTGTGTGTCTTCTCAGCAGGAGCAGAGGCAGAGAGTGTGTTTGTGTGTTTGTGTGTGTGTTTGTAAAGTAAAAGCCAGCTCTAACCATGCGGCAAAGAGAGGGAGTGAAAAGTTTTGGCCAGAATTTTGGCCGACGCAACTTGGATTGTTGTCGTCTGTCTGTTGTCTTGCGTGCATATGTGGCCCGAGCCGAAAAAAAGGTGTGTGTTTGGAAATGTTAACCGAAGTGAAACTGAGCTCGGCCAGTCGACTGGCAACTCGACTGTGCACTTCCCAATGGAAGCTGACTGGCTCCTGTCAGTTCGCGGCCGAACAGGTTCAGTTCCATTTTTCGACTGTTCACCTCGAACTGAACAGTCCAAAACAGTCGAAACTGCCTCCTCTGCCAGTCAGTTCAGGGAAGCGCAGTCCTCGAATCGAATTGTGTTCTTCTCTAAAGTCAGCCTCGGGCGGCGGTACCAAAACCACGCCTTTGTGTTGGCGCGGTCCCAGCGACCCGAGTCTGCCGCGAACGGGCCGCACGGGCGAACCTAGCTCGAACGCCCTCGCTGCTGCGCTCGGGTCGATGGTCCGCGCGCGGCCCATGCGGCGAACTGTTTCTGCTGCCAGCTCGCCGCGCGACACTTCGACTGCTGAACTGGCAGTCGAAACAGTTCGCAAAACTTTACAGACTGCACACTCTGTATACTTCAGACTGGCGGCTCGCAGTGAGGCAGTCGAGTGGCAGTTTCGAGCGAACAGTCGCGCTGGCAAATCCAGTCCCCAGTTGGCATCTCTGCGTGTGAATGATGTTTGTTCAGTGGCTTCAGTTCGCTTCACTTCAGCTCACCTTAGCTCAGCTCAGCTCACCTCAACTCGAGCTCGCCGCGCTCCACTTCTGTCCACGAGCTTGGCCGAAGAGAGCGCCTCTTTGGCGCTCTCTGGGCGGCGGTGCAAAAACATTAGAGCCTCTATTATGTACGTGCGTCCTGTGGGCCATTTTCGAACAAGGTGCCTCCTCTCTCTGGCAGCTCTCCTCTAGCTTCACGCCACAAGATCCACTATCCTCCTCGCTTGCTGGCCGGGCACCAAGCGCCCATTCCACAGCCCGACGGTGCCATCATGGCGACTCTTTGGCGCCCCTCTAGTGCAGTTCAATCCGCTGGCAAGTGGCAAAACAAACAAGCAAACTGCGCCCCCCACTTTCTGATGGTGATATTTATTGATCGCCTGACCTCGATAGGCCGAATGCAGCCACAGAGTGTCGCTGGGGAGACACTTTTGGGGGAAACAAAGTGGGCCGACGTTTGGTTGTTGCTCTTTTGCAGATGTGCCAGCGATAGGGGCGCCTCTCGTGTATAAATGGGCGCGCTGGATAAGTGGGGCTGAAGTATAAATGTCCCACAGTCTGAGTATAAATGCGCCCACCCAATGCATAAATGGCCCACTGGGCTGCTGCTCTCTAGCCTGAGAGCTCTGGATGGTTGAGTGCCGGCCGGGTTGACGAATCTTGGCAACTGGGCCGCCCGAAGCTTGGGCTCGGCGGGCCAATTGAGGGCTGCATTTTGGGCCGCACTTTTGAGCGGCGCCACAAGAAAGGTGTCAGCAAAATGGGAGAGACGCGAGCCAGAAGTTGGCCCATTGGCCAATTGGGCCGTGCCGCTGCAGCAGCATCTCAGCGCAGTGCTCTGTGCGCGCCATGTGGACGCGCACTAAGGGCTGCCAGTTGGCCTGCGTTCTGCAGCAAAGGGCCATTAAGTGTGCGCGACTGGAGCCCAACGCGGCCGGCCGCTCGTCTGCGGCTCGTCTCTGCTGGCCGACCATTGTTGGCGGCGCTTTGCTCTGGGCGAGCCGGATTACATTTGGCACCTCTTGCGGCCACACAGCCCGTCTATTGACACACCAGCGGCACTTTTAACTCGCGCACTTGACGCAGAAACAGAAACAGACACGGACACAGACACAGAAACTACTGCTCGGCCCCTCCAAATGGCGCCCCCCAAAGAGCGGCCGCCAGTTGAATGAAAACGCGGCGGGGCGCCCCACGAGCGTGCCAAGCTCGTCGGCCGCAGCTCGTCGGCCGCGGTTAGTTGTTAGTTGCAGCCCGAGACTGCTGCTTCTGCTGCCTGAGACTGCCTCTACTTCCAGAGACTGCTGCTTGCGGCTGGCACCACAATTCGACTCGTCAGTGGGGGAGGCAGCCCAGAAATGCAGCCTTGGGCGAGCAACTGGGAGCGAGCAGTCCCCAGCCAGGCAGCTGCACACAGACTGCAGCCCCACAGACCGACAAATGGCGGCGGGAAGGCCCTCGTGCATGTTGGCGCAATCAGAGGCGAGCGAGTGGGCCGCCAATTGGAAGCTCGCGACTTGAGGCAGCCAACCGGCCGGGCTCGCCGCCCTCAAGAAGTGTGGCGAGCCCGAAGAGATGTCCATTATCTTAGGCTGTTGCTGCTCAGGAGTGGCTGGCGCTGCGGGTGGCTCAGAGCCAGCTGATCTGGCCCTTTTGCTGGTGTGGCCCTTTGCGCCCGCTTGCAGCCGCTCGGGGCTGGGAGGCGGCCAAGTTGGCCGAGTTGGGGTGAAATAAATCTTCCACGAGCCTAAGGGCCGCCCGGCCGCTAATGCGCGCCCGGCCAGGTGAAGCATGGCGATCCAGTGGCGCCGGCAGCCAGATGTGTGCGACGCCATATCGACAACAATAACAATAACTCAAGATTCGCGCCGCTTGAGCCAGACTAGCACTGCTGCACTACTGCACTGCTGCACTGCTGCACTGGCCCAATGGCGCAGTAGTGCAGAAGTGCACGCAGGCCGCAGACCAGCACGCAAAGCGGGCGCACTGCACGCGCGCTGCAGTAATTTTGGGCGCGCCTCAAAATTACGGTGATAATTGTGGTTCGTGCGCATCCAGCAAAGTGAATCAAACAGAATGGGACAGTAACCTCAGCTCATGGAGAACTGTGCGCTTTGTGCGGCCTTGTGCTGGAAACACTCTCGTCTGCGAGCTCACAGCGCAGCAAGAATTTATGATCTTACTTTCGGCTTGCAGTGCAAACTGTGCGCGCCCCAAAAGCCGCAAGAGCCCCAAAGGCAACAACGAGCAACGAGCAAGCAAAACAACAACAGCCAACCACGAGCGGCCAATCTAATGATGCTTCCAGTGGTTTCACAATATTCCAGATATTTTCACTCCAGTGCAGCATTGGTCGGCTTGCCTTGGCAGCAGAAGTGGCCCAAGTTGGCCGGCCAGCTCGAGCACGCTGAACAGAGCAGAGGGGAGCCTGGCCAGCTCGTCAGGCGGAAAAGTATCCGGCCCAAATGGTGGCCGCCTCCTCTCCAAGTGGCTTGGCAGTCGGCCAAGCGACTTGGCAAGCGAGCCAAGTTGAAAGGGCCGGCGAAGTTGGGCCCCCCGAAAGCTGGAGGAGGCCCAATCAATGGGGTTGTCTGCGTGCTGGGGGCTGCCAACAGTGAGCGCTGGCAAGGCGCTTGCGAAGCCGACCAAATGTCCGCTCCAGCGGCCCAAGTGTCTACATCTCACTCAATGTTGGCCGCCAAATCATATCACAATTTCCTGCCCAATGGGCCGATAAGCAGCGCTTGGCCGGCGGCCCAACTTCGGCGTTCCCAATTGAATGAATGGGCGCTGCTGTGCGGGGCCGAATGCATTGGGCGCGCATAGGAATGCTGCCTCCCAGTTGGCTGCCATTTTGGTCTCTGCAGACTAGCAGTAGTAGTGAGTGGAGCTCGAGCTCAAGTCTGACACAAGGCCGCCCCTCATCAGCTCGCCTTCTGCACAAGACACCAGCAGAGACAAGTGGCCGCCCCCAAGCTCAGACTGCGCTCGACAAATTGTCGCACAACACTGGGGCCCCTCGAGCGGCGGCTGATTAAGATTAAACGCTGGCCGCTGGCGAGACGCCGCCGGCCTCTGAGCGGCGCTTAGACAGACAGAGACAGACTAAGAGACAAACAAACGGCGGCAGCATATCTCTCTGGGGAGGAAAAGGGCTGCTTTTGGCGAGCTCGAGACGGCGGCCGAAAAGCGGCCGCACTGGAGGGGAAAATCTGCTGCGGCTGCTCGGGACTGGCTCCATTCGAGAGGCTCCATTAGAGACACTCTCTGGCTCTCTAGTTGTCTCGCTCTCTAGCTCGCCAAGAAAGAGGAAGCCCGAGATGCAAAGCGAGCGAGAAATCGGCAACTTGAGGGGCCACTAATTGACTCTGACATGTGCCTCTACTTCTCTGCTTGTTCGCCGAGCAGAGAGAAGCTGCAAACTACTGCCCCAAACTGCTGGCCGAGCTCGCCAGACGGCCGGCGACAAGGACCGAGCGAGACAAGAGGCAAAGAGGCTTCCTTTTTGCCTTGCCAGAAGCTCGCCGGATCAGCTGGGGATCAGTAACATTTGGCTGGGCTCGTATGTAAATGGGGGCCCGCCGGTGCTGCAATTCGGCATTTCGGCCTCTTCGGCCTTTCGGCATTTCGGCGTTGGGTCTTTGGCAGTTGGCGAGTGGCGACGTCTCGAGGTGGTGGGCCCGAGCGAGCCGGACTGAGCGCGAGTGTGAGTGGGGCCGAGTGGGTGCGAGTGCCACAGACTAGGGCAGACTAGCAGTGGAGACTAGCATTGGAGAGCAGCATTGGAGACTAGCGCAGAGTAGTGCAGAGCAGTGCAGACTAGTGCAGACTAGCATAGGCTGTCTCACGCAGAGACGCAGTGTGCGCCGCGCAAAGCAAAGGGCACGCATTAAGCAGCGCACAGTGATGCTGCACCACTGCGGCAGCAATGCAGCATCACTGCAGTGCTGCAGACTGTCTGGCGCAAGAAACTGAGAGACATTGGTTGCAAATTAGGAGTTTAAAGGGAGCCAAAGGCAAGGCAAAAGGAGGAAATGTCTAAAGGGGGAAAGCCAAGAGTTCGCCGGGCGACCTCTTGGCTCACGTGCTGCATTTGGCCGCAGCTTAGGATGGGGCGGCCGCCAACACTGCACCAACTCCTCTGCAATGGGCGCCAATGGATAGGTGGCCTTAGGGGGGCCCGTTTGTTTACACAGGCGGCGTGTGTTTGGCGGCAGATGTTGCCATGTTATCATTGGACAGCGGCCGACTAATGAATCAAATTAGAAATGACATGTGACATGAGAGAGCGGCACTTGGAGAGAGGAAGAGAGCGAGAATGTGAACTGGGCCGCCTTGCCAGTTGGATGTGGCCATGCTCCCATGGACTAGCCGCCGTTTAGTGCACATACACTGGCGCGCGCCAACCTTCAGTGTGTGGAAGAGCAAGGCGAGTTGCAGAAAGAGAGAGAGCCAAGCGAGTGAACTAGAGCAAGTAGATCGAGGGGCTCATTTGGGGCAGCAGAGGATGGGGCGACCGCAGTTGGAGGGAGGCCAGTGGCTAAATTGGGTTTGCCGTCTAATGGGCGCAAGTGAATTAATCAGAGCCGGCGCCAGAGGCAAGGGAAAGGGAGGCAAAGGGGCAGAAGGCGGCCCATTTGGCGTGCCTTTGTCCAATTGGGCCAGTCCGCAAATGGCACCTGGCTGCAAATCGAATGGAGGAAGTGATACACTTATTTGGAGAGTTGGAAAGAGGAAGAGAGAAAGAGAGAAAGAGGTGCTCTTTCTATGCATGGAACGTGAGTGCGAGCGGCCCTTAGGACTATGCAAGGGCGTCTGCTTGGCGCTGGCCAGACTGCCGGACTTGGCTGCCAGTCTGCGGGCCTAAGTGGGCGCCTAAAAGGGTGGAAGAGAGGGGCAATAATTGCATCACACTTGGCGAGACAAATGCAGCAGCCGATTAGGTGGTCTGAATTGGCTTTCAGTGAGCACAGTCTCGCGAGCAGAAAGTGGCCACCAAACTCACGTGCGCTTAGGGGCGCGCCTAAGCACTGGCTCAGCGAGAGGCCGTCCACCACAGTCACGCGCTCGTTCGGAAGGCACTTCTCTTGCCTTCTGAAAGTGCTAGTCTGCCAGCAGCATGAAAGTCCACACTGAGAGCTATACACTGAAAGCTACACACTAGGAAGGCCCAAACAGGAAGGAGAACAATGGCACTGTTTGCGATGGCAAGTTAATGATGAGTCCCTGATGATGGGGGCTGGCTAGCTCGCCGAGGCCGATCTGGCCAGATAAAGACGGGCCCAAACGTGATTGAGCCCAACCCTCTCCCGCGCCTAATGAGCCGCGACAAGAGCCGCCTGGCGCCCCCCAACGAGCGCGGCTGGAAGTGGGGCGCTTTTGTTGCGGTCTGGGGCCGAAAAATGGGGCCCCCGACGCTCCAAGTTGGCCCACTTTGGCGCAGTCTATTGTGCGGCCGCGGGGCCCAAAGGGGGCGAAAGGAGGCGAGTGAAAGGCGGCTGAGGGTGGGCAGAAATGGTTCCACTTTTGGAGAATGTAGAATGGCGAAATTGAATATAATAATGAAAAAGATGTAGGTGCCGAGGGGCGCTGCTTTGGGCGCTGCTTTGGGCGCTGCTGTGGAAGCGCCGAGCGGAATTGGACGAGCGGCGAGCGAGCAATCCAGTGGGCGGCCTGCGACTGTCTCCGGTGGCTCGTGGGCGGCCCAAAGCTTGCCCAAAGCTCGCCAAAAGCTTGCCAAGAGCTTGCCAAAAGCTTGCCCAATGCTCGCGGCCAGAGGCTGGCTTGTCAGCGCGCGCTGGCCGCTAACGATCCGCCGGGCTGGCTCGCCCGCAGGCCATTGGCCGAGGCCGCGGGCTGAGTGCGGCCGGTTTGCTTTGGGGCCCAAAAGGGAGCCAAAAGGGAGCTCCAAAAGGGAGCTCCAAAAGGGAGCTCCAAAAGGGAGCTCGGAAGCCGCAAAAGGTTGGCAGCATCTGCTTTTTGTCGCCCAGCGGCGCGCTTTAGACTAGGCCGAGCATTGTTCTAGCTCGGGGCGAACACACATCGAGGCGAGCTTGCTGGCTGGAGCTTGGCGGCCGGAGCTCAGGCCAAGCTTCAGCCAAAGAGCAGAGGCGAGAGTCGCATGATAAGATTAGGAACTGTCTCGAGAAAGAGGGGCCAGTGGAAAAAGTGGAAAAGTTTGAAAGCCAGAGGGAGGCAGCAGTGCCGCGGGGAGTGGTGGGCGCCTGGGAAACTCAATTTCGCTGACAGCACTTCCTCGCTCGCCATCGAGAGTTGGCGGGGGCGCAAGTCGATATATTAGAGGTGTCGGGCGTCCAAGGGAGAGACTAGGAAAGGGAGAGACTAGGAAAGGGAGGGACTGGGAGAGACTAGGAGAGACATGGATGCACGCGCGCACGGGCACAGTGGGCGCGCACAGGAAGTGGCGGCGGCTCGCTTTTGAGCTTGGGCCGAGCTTGGGGAAAGCCGCGCAACCCAAGCTCTGGTCTGGTGTGGGGGAGAAAATTAAACTCCGATGCCGGCGGACAGTGAGTGGTGGCACAGGCGGCCCTTTGCATGGGCGCCTTCCCTCTGCCTTCCTTCTGCCTCCTTCCGCCTCCTTTTCTCCCCCATTTTCCGCCCCCTTTTCCACTCTTTTTCACCCCTTTCCGCCCTCTTTCCTCGCCACATTCTCGCCACTCTCGGCCGGCCGCCAGTGGAGAGCGCAAGTCTGGCCGCCAAGCTGGACAAATGGGCCACTCGTCGCCCACCACTCGGCACCAGTGCGGCTGCTGCACGCCAGATGTGGCCCATTGGCTCCACAGGGCAGCCAATGGGCCGGACTTGGCTCGGTGGGTGGAAAATGGGCCCAGAAAAGTGGGAGTTATCTTCAGAGTTGTTTTCAGTTATTTTCAGCAAGGAAAAGAAGCACCTGGCGAGCTTTCAGCGGGCTCAATGTGGACTCGAGAAGCCACTTTGGACGAGCTTTGGACGAGCGGAGAGCTCTCGCAGAGCTTTGAGTCTTGGCGCTGTTTTGCGAGCTCCAAACTCGCAAAGGGATGCAAAGTGGCGCCCATTCGGCCGAGGACAGTCTGCGGCCGCCAAGCTTGCAGTCTGTGGGCCTGCTGACTGCGCTTTTGACGCCGCAAAGGTGGCCGAGCGGCGAAGAGGCAAGCAGCAAGCAGCAAGGCGGCTCAGTGGCCACAGTGAGCAGACTAGGCAGACTAGGCAGACTAGGCAGACTAGGCAGAGTGGCCAGAGTGAAAGGAGGGAAGAGATTGAGCCGGCCGAGCAACTGGCAGTTTGTTTGCTCGGCCGCCTTGTTGACAGGAAGCCGCGGACTAGGCTCGCCACCATTATGGTAATAACTCGCCCCGCGCACAACTGGGCCCAAGGCCGGCCGAGAAGAAGCGCCAAGACGAGGGGCTGGCCCAATTCGGCCAGGTGGGTGGCCGTTGGGGGATTTGGCTCCTCGTGGGTGGCCCTGCAGTTTGAGCTTGGGCTTGGAGTTTGAGTTTGGGCTTGAGTTTGGGCTTGAGTTGGACTTTTGGAGCAGGCCCACTGGCTGCCACTCTGCTCGGCTCCGCTTGGCTAGTTCTTGGCTCAATTGGAGCTCTGAACCGAATTGGAGTGGCCGAATTGGCGCTCACCTGAGATTGGGCGCCGGCAATTTGGGCAAGCTTGGTGCTACCTTTTTGGCTTTACTTCCAAAGGGAGACTGTCTCTGTTGGGCTCTGGAGGGACGAGCGGCAAATGAGACTCGTTTGTTGCCCGCTCGGCCACTGGCAGGCACCCACTCGCCCGGTCAAGGGCCCAAGTGACCCAGTGTCAGGCAGTGGCGGAGGACTGGGTGCCGCTCAGACCTTTCAAACGAAGTGCTTCTGGAGCTTGGCGCTTGGCGCTCGGAGCTTGGGGCTAGAAGTTTGGAGCTTGGCGTTTCGAACACTGCAAGCTCGCAGTTCCAAGCAGGCTTTTAAGCGGCCAGAGGGGAGCTCTTTTTGGTTCACTTGGGGCTCAGCGGGCAGAGTAAGCCTCTGGCTGCTTAGACTGGCTTAGCTGGACTTCGAACAGGAAGCGAGCGGGCGGCGAGCTTGCATGTTGGGCCGCCTCTTAGACACAGGCCCAGAGACAGGGGCTTCTTCTTAGCGCAGAGAGACAGAGAGACAGAGTGCAGTCAGCTTGGTGCATTTGGGGGCCCAGTTTGCGAGATTGGCTCCTCCTTCTCCTTAGGCTCAGTCTCTCGCGAAGTTTGAGTTTGAGTTTGCTTTGCTCTGCTCGGCCGAAGTGAAATCCACTCCCACTGGCTGCCATTGGCAAGACGCCTGGCAAGACACTCGCCAAGACACTCGCCGAGAAGTCTGGCAAGACGCCGCAAAGACGCCCAACAGGACGCTTGGCCACACACAGTGGCAAGCGAGCGAGCTGACTCCACGCGCAGAGACAGTGTTTGGGGCCCAAAGCCAAATTGCGAGCAGTCCAAAGAGTGAACTGGGAGAGTCTTGTTCTGCTTTGTCGAGCGTGTAATGAAAAGCATCGGCAAAAGTGAGTTTGTCAAAGAGGACGATCGGCAGACCAAAATGGCAACCAATTGCAAGCCGCCAGTTCCGGCCAAGCTCGTTACTCATTTAACTACTGCTCACTTCTCTTTCCTTGAGCACTATTCGCCTCTCAGTTGCTCTTCAGTTGCTCTCAAATGAAGAGCAACTGCACTCTTGGAGAGCACTTTTGGGGCAGCTTTTGGCTTCCTCTCAACTGTTGTCCATGTGGCCTCATCTGAGACTGTCTCTGGCCGGCCAGAAGGCCCACTGGACGCCACTTGGTCCCAACTGGCAGCGAGCGGAAGTGCCGAATTGGGAAGATTCAAGGCTGACGCGCAAGAGAAGAGCGAGCATAACAAGTGGCCGAAAACAGAAGCTTCTGTGTTTATATTGGTTTCTCGCCGGCGCTACACAGTTGCAAGTCGGCAAAGGGCGAGTCGTCAAATTCCACAAGCTGCTGGCCGCTGGCGAGCTTGGCGAGTCGCTGGCAAGCTTGCCGAGTTACCGAAAAGCTCGGCGAACGGCTGGCAAGGCCCCGGGCGGCCAGAGCTCAGCAGTGCAACGAGCTGGAGGCGACCTGCGATTGGCCGCCTCTAGCTGCTGGGCGCTGCTGGACGCTGGAGGGTCGAAATTTGGAAATTTATAATCCCAACTTGGCGGCAGAGTGTGGGCGGCGCGCCGGAATGCGCCAACCTGGCGTCTTTTCCGGCCCAGTTTCCGGCCAGCTGGGCGGCGGGCCAGCTCTGGCGGTGGGTCGTCCAGCCTGCAGACCATTAGCGGGGCGACGGCGGAGGAAATTATGAAACATAATGACGGGCTGGCGAGAGGGAGGCGCTCGCTGCTGATTGGCCGCGGCCAGTCTGCGGCCGCGCTTGCAGACCAGCTCGGGCGCGGAAACGGCTGGGCGCGAGCTTGCCAGTCGGAAAAGGAGCTTGCCGCTTGGGCAAAGGGCGAGCTTGACGGTTGGGCAGAGAGCTTGACGAGCGGACGCCAATCGGACGGCCGCAGCTCAGGAGCGCCGGCCGGAAGGAGCTCGGCGAGATTGGGCGTCAAGATTTGCAAGCGAGCGAAAACAAACGCGCGCGACACCATTTGTCTGCAGGCTGACCAGGGCACTTGGCCAGACGAGCTTGGCGAGCTTGACGAGCGAGCTTGGCGCTGAGCAGAAGGCGAGTTTTGTGCGCTTGCTAGGCGGCCGAAATTGGCGTTGGGCGCGCGCAAGTCTCTTGCAGAAGAGGCCAGACGGCAGCCTCGGCGCGTCGTATAGGCGGCCGAGTGGCTGGAGCTGGCGGGTGACGCGAGCTGGCGAGCGGCGCCAATTGCGAGCGGCAGATTTACTCCCTTCCGGCCAGGCGGCTCGCGTGCCAGAGCTTAGGGTGGGCGCCCCCGAAAGGCGGATAATCGTTGTTTGCGGAGGGGCGCGACTGTGACCGAGTTGGCGGAATTGGCCAGCAAAGCAGCAGAGGACAAGGGCAGGCCGCACACTGGGCCTGATTGGCCGGCTGGCGAGGTGAGAATTTGGCCGGCGAGGAATGCGCAATTGGGCGTTGCTGGCGGGCCACACGCGCGGCTTGTGAGCTCGCCAGCTCGCCAGCTTGCCAGCCCGGCCAGTTGAACGACAGAACAGCGGCAAGTAGAGGGCCCTAGTCTGCGGGTCTGCTCGCGGGGGCGCCGCTCCAGACTGTCTTGGCGCCGCTTTAAAGGGCCGCATGATAGAGTCTAGGCACGGAGACTGTGCCCAGACTGTGCTCAGTGCTAGTAGCTTGGCGCTAGTAGCTAGGTGCTGGCATTTCAGTGCTAGCATTTCAGTGCCAGCAGCTCGGCGCCGGCGGCTCAAATGGCGCGGCAGACGCTCCAAGGTGATGGATAACCGGTTTTGGCTGGGCCGAGGCGCCCGATTTTACTCCATTTTACTGCACGCACGGCCAGTGCACGGCCGAGGCTCTAGCACTAAGCGAGCGCCCTCCTGCCGCACATCTAAATCGGCCACTCAACTCGCCAGAGCGCCCCTTCAGCTCAGCTCGGGACCAGTGGCGAGCGGCGCCCAAAACGGCGCCCGATCTAGAGGCGAGCTAAGGGAGGGGAACTGGCGGCCGCCCTTTCCTTGCCACACGCCCCCACTTCTGGCCCCCCTCCCGCTGCACTTGGGCCCTAGTGGAAGGTTCCAGTGGGCGCCTCCAGCGAGCTGGGTGCTCCACTGCTCGCGAGCTGCTCCTCTACTTGCGGCCAAGTGCAGTAGTTTGGGGCCCATTGTGAATGGCGTCCAAGTTTTGAGAGTTTTCCATGCGGCCTGCGGGCCCGTTCGGACTGCGCGAGCTTTCGCCAACTCGTGCGGGCGCGCAGCGCCCGAAGCGCACCGCACACCGCGAAAGTTCGCACGCGCATGCGACCCGCTTCGACACGCCCACTTCAAGGTCTGTCCCGCGTGGTCCGCAGCACTCCCGCACGGCGCGAAACGAGTCGAATGAGCTGTGGCGTGAGGCCGGCCTTTCGGGGCGCCCATAGGCAGTGTCGAGCACGCTCGGAGGCTGGACAATTGGGCCCAGATTAACTGGCGGCCGGCGCAGAGTGTGTCTGTGACACGGTGGGTGCGTATGCGGGTCTGTCGCATCGAGCGTGGAGCATAGAGCATAGAAGGTCTCTCGTGACGAGCAGCGGGCGGCAGGCCAGACAGTGGCCGGGCGGCAAGCTAGCAGAGACAAGCTATGAGAGAGAGACGAGCGCTTCCCACAAGGCAGACAGACGCAGAGGAGGCAAAGGGGCGGCAAAGGTTGGCTTGTGAGCAGGAGCGAGCGAAAATAAAACTGCCACGACAACAACAAAACGATGATGACGCTCGTCTCCAGTTGAGCCGCAAGCTGTGTGTCAGAGACAAAGAGTGGCGCTGGTGGTTCGTGCGAGCTGGGCTGCTGGTGGTTAGCTCTAAAGGTTGGCACGTGCACAACTTGTGGGCCCTTCGCTCAGCAACGTGACGAGCCACGACGAGCAGCCACAGTCTCTATTTCGGTCGCCTCGGCAAGCCCTTTTCAGCTAGAGAGCGGCGCTTTGCCCAAAGGTCGCCAGCAACAAGCTCTCCTACGAACTGGCAAGCTCTCCATAGCTAACCAACCAGCAAGCTAGCTATCCAGCCAGCTAGCTGGCTGGATAGCTAGCTCTGCAATGGATGAAAAAAATGCTCGGGCGCCTTGCTGCTGCACTCGCCTGAACTCGCCGCGCACTTCACCCAATTGGGCGGCCTCATTTGCCGTCCGGGCCCCATCCTCTGGCGGACGATTTATCATGAGGAGACGAGTGGGCGCAACTCGGGCGGCTCGAACGGATCCGACAAGCTTCCGTTGGGCTCGCTTGGCTCTGGTCCAAATTGGACTTCATTAATCTCGCTCGGGCTGAAGGGCGCAAATTGTCGGTTGGTGAAAAGGGCCAATGGATCGAGATGAATAAATATGCGAGCTTGAGAGTGGGCGCTCGGCAAGGAAAATGCGCCTTGCCAGCCGAGTTTCAGGCTCGAAATGGACGCCGCCAGCTCGCGAGGGCCCAAAAAGGCACTCGCGAGCCGAAAAAAAGGCTCCACCAAGGCCACCTAAGCGCCGGCCAGTCGCCCGCCAGGTTCAAGCTCGTCTCCAGGTGTCTGTTGGACTTGGATGGCCGTTCGCTTGCGAAGCGCGCCCAATTGGCCAGCTCGCTTGGCAAGCGAGCGCCAGAGACAGAGGTCGCTTGTTGTCGGCGGAGGCTGACAGGCAGGAAACTGGTGAGCTAGCTAGCTGGCAGCACCAGTTTTGGGCTCTCCATTGCAGCCGTTTGGTAGTTGAGAAAAGCTCATTAAGCCGGACGGCTTAACTCGCGCCCACTGCTCCCCTTTAATGGTCTCCTCTGGTGGGCGCCCTTAGCTGCGAAGGTTGGCCACTCGCTCGACGGGCCAACTGGATGGTTGGCTAGCTGGCTGGCTGGCAAGCTAGCTAGCTGGCAAGCTAGCTAGCTGGCCGGCAGCAGTGGAGCCTCCTCTCAGGGGCGGCCCTTCAACTGGGCAGATAATAGATTTGAGAGCGCGCTCGGTTCTCATTCTCTTTCTCATTCTCTTTCTCTTGACCAATTGCACATTTGGCCTGCTGGTCGGCCAGGCGGGCCGTCTTGTTGCAGTAATTATGCTCCGCTCAGCCTCCAGTTTGGGGCCGCCGCTCAGCTCTGGCGGAGGACTGGCTCTGGGCCGAGCCAGTTGGGCTCAGGCGCCAGTTCGCCTCGACTTTCCCTCGACTTTCCGCCGCGATTTGGGCCGAGAAAGCGCCAAGAAAGCTCCAAAGAGGCGCCCTCCTTGTGCTAAGGAGAAGGCGCCCCAAGCATCTAACAAGCAATTTACTAATGGCGATCGTCGGCCGCCCATCCACAGCCGCAGCAAGTCCGAGGGGGCGCCGCTCAGGCCCGATTATGGACCGTCTCGGGCGGCTTTCTTGGCGCCTCGAGCTCTCCAAGCCGAGCTTGAGGTGAGCTCCACGTGTGCAAGTGGGAGAGACGTGAAGCTGGCAATTCATCGAGGCGCTGCAGTTGCGCGCCTCGATGAGAAACGAGCTCGCCGGAAACGACTTGCCAGTTTGGCAAGTTTAGAGACACTCTCAGAGAGTCTCCTTCTGGTAAACACTCTCTATTAAAGACTCTCTCTCGCTTCCAATTGGACACTCTCTCAATTAGAGGCTCGCCGCGGGAGGTCTCACCTCTGCAGGAAGTCTCAGCTCTGCAGAAGACACTTCTACTAACCTTTGACCGCGGCCGAGGAGCCCGGATTTATGCAGGCCAGACCTGTGGCGTTCTGCAGCCAGCCAGTTGGGGGCGCCTCGTAGGGAAAGGCGAAGAGGCGTTTGTGGTTGTAGTTTGTGGCGCTGAGCTCATCCTCAAGCTGGACCAGATTCTCGTCCACCTGCACTGTGGGCGAGCTCGCTTGGCGGCCCGCTGGCCTCGAGCTTGAGCTTGACGTTTGCTCGCTTGGTGGCCCACTCCACAGACAGTCTGCGCGGGACACCATCGAGCTGGTGGCCTGCGAGAGCAGACTGCTCTCCTGCCACTTGGCCAGCTGGTGACACTTGAGGCCGCCAAAAAGGCGGCCGGCCAGATGGGCGCTGAGCAGATCCTCGCAGTCGCCGAAGTGGCCCAGTCTGGTCTCCTCCGGCTGGTTGTTGTCCAGCGTCTGCTTGGCCACCGGCCAGGTGGCCACACTCTTGGCCTTGTCCTTGGGCGTGCGTCTTCCGCTTGGTCTTGGCGCTTGGGCGGTGCTGTTGCGCGTCTTGCCGGAAGTCTTGGGGGCGCGCGGCTGGCACTGAGCTCGAGCTTGGCTAGTGCAAACTGGGACTGGCACTGCGGCTGGGCGGCCGTGAAGGGCGCACTGGTTGTTGCGCGTGCGGGCAGTCAGCTGGCAGAGGCGAAGCTGCGAGTGCTGCTCGACTGCGGCCACTTGTTCCTCGCGTGTGGGGCCCAGAGGTCTGCTGCAATCAGCAAGCTTGCCGCACGGCGCCCCTGCCGCCTGGCTGGCGCTGCACTGGCGCTCGGAGGCGCCGCCAATCAGGGCGCCCAGCTGGCTCGGCGACCGCAAGCTCGAGGCCGGCTCACTCCTCGCGCATCGCTGACTCGCCTGGGTGTCCTCAGCTGGAGGAGCTGCTCTCCTCTGGCCTCGTTCTGGCTCCTCTTGAAGCCTGTCTTGCCGCAGTTGGTCTTGCCGCAGCTTGTCTTGCCGCAGTTGGTCTTGCCGCAGTTGGTCTTGCCGCAGTTGGTCTTCGTATGCCGCCTGATGGGAGCGAGTTGGAGGCAGTGTAAGCCAGTGTGTGGCGTCCAGACGAGTGGAGGTTGGCGTTTCCGCGTTTCCGGTTCGAGGTGGGTTGAAATGGCCAAGTGTTAGTGGAGGTCTGGGCGACGGTCTTGGTCTCTTGCCTGGTCTCAGGCGGACTTGCTCGAGAGACAGCTCAAGAAGAGGAACTGGAATGGTGGCCACTGGAAAGGTGGCCCCACTCAGCTCGCCGGCTAATGGGACAAAGTGGCGCACTTCCGGCGCACTGGGCGCACTGGGCGAGCTCGGCGAGCTCGGTGAGCTCGACTAGGGAGCTCGACTAGAAGCCAGAGGGTCAGGTGGCCGCGTGGGCGTGGCCGCGGCGGCTGCGGGAGCCAATCATGCGGGCCAGAGGGCGCCGGAAGGAGCTGCATAATGAGCGAGTGAAGAGGTGGAGAGGGCGGCCAAATTGGCGACAAGAGGCCAGCTCGTGGCCGCAAACGAAGCGTGAACGAGGAGCTGGGCCCACTCCCAAGGCCAAGTGCACGCTCGCCCGCTTCCAATCACGCGCGCGGCCCGCCTCACTCGGGTGGGCGTGGCCGGCCCGCAGCAGCAGCAGCAGCACTACGACGAGCAACGCGCCGCCCCAAAGACGGCCTCTAATTGATGGCCGCTGTGGGCCGGATGTGGGCCGGCCAGATCGGGCCGGTGAGTCCGTCTGCTTGGCCGCCTTGGTTCGCTCGAGTGTGCTCTTTTGTGAAAAAAGAGCCGCCGGAAGAAAAGCTCCAATTGGGGCGCCCTCTTTTTGAGGAATTAATTTGCATTCCAAATTTGGCACTCTCTGCTTGGGTGTGGCCATTTGGTTTGCACTCTGCGCAGGAGAGGAAGTGGGCCAAGTGGCGCGAGAGGAGCAGAAGTAGAAGTGAAAGCAGAAGTGGAAGCTAAAGAAGAGGCTGAAGAAGAGGGCCACTCGAGAGCTGTGACAGAGAGCAGCAGCAGAAGTGGAAGCAGAAGCTGTGGCAGAAGCAGTGGCAGGAAGGCTCGCTGCTCGTGTGTGGCGAGGTTACAAATTAGGCACAAGTTTAGATGACGGAACAAACGAGTTGAAAAGAGCAATTTGGCCCCTCGGCTTGGCCTCTTCTTTGCGGCCGGCCGGCGCCCAACTCTGTCCAGCGGTCGGCGGTTGCAGTTTCGGGCGCCTTTCCGCCCTCTTTCGGTCGCCCTTCTGGCCTTTTTGGGCGCCCAAAGAGGCGCCCTCGAGCTCATTATTCGGCGCCTTGCGCCTTGCCAGAGTGGCGCCGCTTAGGTGCCGCGCAGACTGCCTGTGGCCGCAGCCAGTCTGCAGCTCGCCAGGGCCACGCCGCAACGAGCGGCCGGCGACTAATGATGATTGCAGTAATTCGTTTCACTTGCACGAGCACACCGCTCGCTGGCAAGCTGGCTCGGTGGCTCGCTCGCTTGCTGGCTGGCTTGCTAGCTTGCCAGCACAGCCCAACATAGCCCAACACAGCCCAGCGCAGCCCAGAGGCAGTCTGCGGGGCCCAAAACAATTTGCCTCGCCCGACGACAAGTGCAGGCCGCGCCACGTCGGCCGGCGGCCAATGAATGCGGCGAGTGGAAAGCGCCGGCGAGCGAGCGAGCGAGCGGCAAGCTCCGCTCAGCTCAGCTCGCCGCAGCTCGTCCAACGCCCACTCAAGCCCCAGGCTCCAATCAGGCCCTCCATTAGGTGCAGAGGCACAGAAAGAGGCACAAGCACAAGCTTAAGCACAGGCACAAGCGGCCACCGATTGGCGTTCAGGCTGGCCCATGGGCGCGATTGGCGAACGCCCACACACACAATTTCCAAGTGGGCCAAATAAAGTGCGATAAAGTGAAAGTGGTGCCGCTCTATTTGGCATTGTTTTTCCCTCTTTCTCTCTTTCCCCCTTTTTGCTCCCTCTTTTTCCTCTCCGCGGCGCCCCACTGCTCGCCCGTCCGCCGCCCTGCAGCGCCCCCCGAAAGGCGCAGACTAAGCGCCGCTTTATCAGATCCACTGGCGCGTCAATGGGGCGCCCTCGCCGCCACCTGCACGCTGGAGGGCCACCTTTGCGGCGCTCAGTTCAGTTTGGGGCCACTGCTCAGTGCTGGGCTGTGCACTGGGCGGCAGAGGAGCCGCAAAACGGCACACGACGACACGCAGCCAGCCGCTCCCATCGGCCAGCTCGCTCGACGTTTGCTCGCTCGACGCTGGCTCGCTCGACGCTCCCTCACAGCAGAGGCCTCCTACACAAAGCAGCGCCCCAGAGACTCTCTGTTCCGTGCTCCTTGAGGCTCTAATTTGCATATTGCCGACGTCTGGCCAAAAAGGGCCCAGCGGCGGCCCAAAAAGCTCGGCCTAGAGAAGGCTGCCCGCCGAGCTGGACTCTCTGGTGAGCTGGACTCTCTAGCTTGCCAGTGAGCTAGCCAGCGTTCAGCCTCGGCCTCGGCCTCGAGGCGCATCTCGTGTGCACGCGAGCGCGACAAGACGCCGCTGACCAACGGACTTGGTCCCAGACGAGGGCTGGAAGTGAGTCCGAGAGACCAGAAAGGGTCTCAGTGAGGCGCCACTGCAGCGCGCACTGTGTGCACTGCGCACCATGCAGATTGTGCAGTGTGTGCAGAGTGCATTCCGCATTGTGCATCGTGCATCGTGCGCTGTGCAGTGGACAGCAGAGGCGCGTCTGCAGCGCGCTCCATGCCCAACGCTTAGGGCTGACTGCGCGCCGTCCGATGCCGCCCGCTTGCCTCTGCACTGCAGAGCCGGCCCAGTGCACACTGTCTGCTGGCGCGCTTGGCCGCAGTCTGTCTGCCGCCCCCTCTCGACTGCTCGCCGCCAGCCCGGCCCAATGGATCGCCCAGCTGCGCCACTTGCTCGTCCAAAGTGGGGCAATATTGCGCCCCTCGTCTGGCCAAAGGGCGGCCCTCTCTCGCTCAGCCGCCCCTCAGACGCCCAACCACTCAAGTCCCACGCCCCCTCCTGTGGCCCAGAAGAGAGTGAGAGAGTGTCCTCTCTTCTGGAGCTCTTGTGTGGCCGCTCTCCCGCTGGACTCAAACAAGAGCGGGCCCAGTAGAGAGCAAAGAGTCACACGGACACGCCGCCTGCACCACTGCGTCCGATTGGCGCCCACTTGCGGCCGCCCAAATGAGCACCTAGGGCGCATATTTGGGCCCCGGCAAATGCGATGATATATTGGGCCAGATGGGGGCTGCGGCGGCTGGGCGGCCGCACTGCTGCACTGCCAAAGCACTGGCCACTGGCCAGCCTGCAGGAGCACGCCTGGACCCTTAGGAGCGGGCCCGAGGCCGTCCAATTGGGCGCAATCTATTAGCTGGCGCGCGGGCCCCCAGGCGCCGCCTCCATTCATCTGTGGCGGCGGCCGCTCACCCGGCTGGCCCCCAGACGCGCGGGGGGAGCTTGCGGGCCGGAAGTTGGCCCTCGAGCGGCCGGGGCGCATTGTTCTTGGGCGGCGATATTTGCCGCCAGAGACTGGCCGGGGGGCCAGCCAGCCAGTTGGCGGGCTGCTCGGCGGGCCAAGTGGCGCGCACGATCGAGATGAAACTCGAGCCGAGTGTGCACGAGTTGCCGCCCGAGCTGCAAGGCGGTGGTCGGCCTTCTCTCCACGTTGCCGCCACAGACTGTCGCTCTCTCTCTCTCTCGCTCTCCGCTTGGCCACACACCGGCCGCGGACAGTCTCTGGCCGCGAGATCGATGACTTACCCGCTGGCTGGCGACACTGCGGGCCTCTTCTGTGCGGGCCACTTGCTCGTCTGCTTCTTGTGCTGCTTCTTGTGCTGCTGCCGCTTTTGCTGCTTGCCTCTTGCCGCTCGTCTGCTGCCCGTCTTGCCACTTGGCTTCTTGTTGTTCCTCGTTTGATTGCTTTTTGCCAATTGCTTCTGCTTCTGCTGCCCCCCGCCCCCCGGGCCTGGCCGGCTTGCCGCCCGAACTCGCCGTCTTGGAGCATCGGGGCCCCGCTAGGACGGCCTCCTGGTGGGCCCGGTGCTGGCCACTGGCGGCTGGCGAGAGCGCCCGTTCCAGCAGGCCGGAGAGCGCTCGGGGCACAAAGTTGAGTCGCCGGGTCGGGCGTTGCTTGCGCGCGCTCCACTCGTGGCGGGCCTGCGAACCCGGCCCCGCCCGCGCCGCGCGCTCATCTGCGGTTCCCGCTGCCCGCACACACTCTGCTCGGGGGGGCGCGTCTCCCGCAGCCGCCCCATCGCCCACACTCTGCCGCTCGCTCTCCTCCTCGCGCCTCTCCAAGTGCCCGCCGCTGCGCCACTTTTTGAACTTGAGCCAACTGGGCGTTGGCAGCATCTGGAGCCCTTTCCTTGCCCCCTTCTGCTGCTCCCACTGAATCCCACTCTATCTCTTTCACTGTCTCTCCCTCCGTCTCTCTTGCTCACTTGAGAAAAAAAAAGATGCCCGATTGGCTGAGGATGGCTCAGCATCCAGTTGCCACAATACTCTCCTCCTGGCTTCTTGGCTCACTCCATCTGAAGTGAACTCTTCACACGTCCAACTTGAACTGGCACCAAACACGAACTAGCTCGCCGGCCTCGGCTCGACGCTCGAAAGACGTGTGTGTCTTTGGCCAGACACACACAGACCACACAGTCGGCAGTTTGCATTCCGATGTACTGGGCTGTTTCGGGCGCAAGCGCACTGATCTGCGCCCGCCCCCTGCAGGTGTTTCTGCGCTCGCAGCGACACCCAGTGTCCGCCGATGGAACTAGCCGCTTGTTGGCTAGCCAAAGGGCTGCTGAAAATTCAACCAACGGATTCATACAGATCCACAGCTCCAGCCTGACACAATTCAGCCCACACGGCCAGCTTATATCCGGCTGATTTCCAGCCGGGCTGACTTTCAGATCAGGGCTCATTCTAACTGCCAGCGATCTCAGGGATTTCCTGGTCCAAGTTCAAAAACGAAACCAACAAGACTGGGAGTTGGTCGTCGGCATCGCTAACCTAGTGGCCACCTACTAAGGTCAACTTGTTAGACGCGATACTTTCGAGAGGCCATAACAGACAACCTCTATGGGGATTCGACTTTCGCTCTCAGTTCAGAGTCGCAATAGATTCCGAAAACCCAACCGATATTCGCCCAAATAGCTAAACTCATTGGCACCAAAGAGGCGTCCGGTGGAACGAAGAGGCTCAAGAGTCTTTCGAGACTCTCTATTTATTCTCCGATCTATACTCATCCTACTGACTAGAGGAACAGTCTGATGTAAATGATGATGATTGGTTACCTTGAATTCGTTGGTCTGAGGAAACCAGATCGGCAGCCTAACCAACAAACGTTGGATCCTCGTCTCAGGAAATTCTCAGTGTGGAATCTCCAAGCTATGCCCATACGCCCGCTACGAATGCAACAGAATCGTTCTGGCCAATTGGGATAGTTATCCATCCCAATTGAGCCGCATAAGAACCCGTCTCAAATTCCATGAGACGCATGCGTGAATACGAGTCTGGCCGAAAGGCATTTGCGCAGATCGCTGAAAATTCTCATAATCAAATCTGCATTATTTGGTAGAAACACCACCGCCAAAGAGTCCGCCTGAGCAGGAGTATTGGAAATATTCAGAAGAACTACTGACTACCATTCCTACAGGCTTCTGCCGGCCCAAGATACCTGCACCTTGTGACAAAATGCCTCCGATCTCTCCCAGTGATCATATCAACTCGATTGCGAGATCGACAAATCCCTCACGATTCAATTTCCGTCAAACCCACGCGATAAGTATCCATGTTTTGACCATCGTTAACATTTTGATCGTCCATGCTGGTCAGAGTATCCTTTTCGGCGAGCAGGACACCCCAATTGTTCTCACGAATAATTTAACCTCCATCCCACACGATGAATTGCACAGCTCTTTGCTCCGCAATCAGATAAAAACCTACGACTCTCTGAGACCAATCAAATCCCTTGGAACAAGATTGAACGTCATCTCATTGAACGGAATCTGGAGCTTCAGCTTCGATCCAAATAATACAGGATTTCTACAGTCATGGCATAGTCAAGATCTCTTCAGCATACCCTCAGCCGACCCTAAGCTCATGCCGGTGCCCTCGGCCTTCAACGACATTCTGAGCGAAACGAGTGCTCTCAATTACATCGGCTGGTCATGGTATCAAACAGTGATGACGGTGGACAATTTCGGCGACCAAACAGAGAGACTGTTCCTCCAGTTGGAGAGCGTGAACTACATGGCCATGGTCTTCATCCAACGATTGCCCAGCGACAAGAACGCCTCACTGGTGGCCACTCACGTGGGTGGTCATCTTCCCCTTTGCGTGGACCTCACAGAATGGCTGTATCCATCCTTAGTGACCAACACTCTGAGAGTAACTGTGGCTGTGAACAACGAGCTAACAGGTGAAACAATTCCGAGCGGCCAAATGCTGGACTATTCGAATATTGTTGGTCGCCCTTACAGAGTTTTCAGGCCCGATTTCGACTTCTTCCACTTTGCCGGCATTCTGGGCGACGTTAATGCCATTAGACTGCCCAAACAGTTCATAGAAAACGTCACACCTCTTTGGGACAAGGATGACCAGCTGAAAGGCTTTCAAGTTTGCATGTCCAATGCGTCGGCAGATTCCAGCGTCCAATCGATGAGAATTTCCATCGAGCCACAAGAGACTGTTGGCGAGCTGGCAAGCTTCGAGTTGGACCTATTCGAACAGGTGGAAGCTCTCATCTCGGGCGACAGATGCTTATCCATTGCACCACCCAAGAGATTCATGGACAAGATCGACGCAAATGGCCGATTGAAAGTTGTCGAGTTTTCCATTTTTCAAGAATCCAGTCAATTGGTGTCTGAATTTCAGCGCAAGATTTTGCTCGATCGCTTCAGACTCAAGTTGAGATCGTCACGAAGGAGAACATGGCCTCTGATTGGATCGGATTTGCACGGTTTTGGCATGCACCAAGAGCAGTACTTCAGTGGGCGAAGCATGAGTCTGGCCTCGATCATGAAGGACGTGAATCTGTTGAAAAGGGTGGGGGCAAATGTGATCAGAACTTCGCATTATCCTTACTCGAGCGAATATCTGGACGCTTGTGATGATAATGATGTGATGGTGATTGCCGAGTGTCAGGCAGTTGGATTGAACTCCTTTAGCAAGAATAAGCTGGAGCTGCACAAACAACTGTTGAAGGAAATGCTCTGGCGCGACCATCATCATCCATCGATAATCATGTGGTCAATAGCCAACGAGCCTCAGAGCCAAAAGGTCGAGGCCAAGTGGTACTTTGAGTCGTTGGTGGAGTATGCCAAAAGGGACTTGGCTCAGTACACAGTGTTGGCCAAACGTCCAATAACTGCCGCCATTGCCCAACCATTTGATGCCGACCGAATTGGACACACACTCGACGTTTTGATGCTCAATTTCTACTACGCTTGGTACAGCTACACCAACGCTCTGGAGACCATAAGGCCCGGCCTGCTGGCTAGCCTCAATGGATGGGCCAAGAAGCACAGTGGCAAGCCATTGTTGGTTAGCGAGTTTGGGGCAGACACTCTGGCTGGCGAGCATAAAATGGTGCGTGGCATCTACACGGAAGAGTTCCAAAGAGATCTAATTATCGAACACGAGCGAGTGTTCCATGAGCTCAGAAAGGAGAGGGAGCAGAACAGGACTGAGATCAATTTCATCGGATCGATGATATGGAATTTTGCCGACTTTAGCACCCACGAGTCGCTGTATCGAATTGGTGGAATCAATCGGAAGGGCATTTTCACCAGAGATCGACAACCAAAGCTGTCGGTTAACACTGTTGAATACTTCTACAAGCTGAGAGCTAAGCCTGTCACTGAGACTTCGGAAACAAATTACGATCGTCCGCCGGTCTGTCATGTTGAACTCTAGATTAAGCATGACAGTCTGATATGAGCTCAGCATTGCACACTGTCTTCCTAAACTTCGACTAAACACCGACTTATGATTATAAGTGTTATAATTATCAGATTATTCTCAGGTGCGTTTGTATCTCTAGAGCTTGATATTTCGAGCTTGAGAACGAATTTGTGGTCTGGAGAAAAGCGAGAAAAAGTATCTCAAGGTCTCTCTGATGGTATAGCTCAACTCTCCAGGAAAGGTGAGCGAGACAGACGGACAAATCCGAATTCGTGTAGTGAGGGGCACTAGCAGAGATGCCTATCGCGGACATCAGTTGGAAATTTTCCCAACAGCAAGCCCGCAATCGACCCTCAAGCTCAACCAAATATCAAAGTGTAAAAAAAGATCATTCAATAACAGCTCTTCTACCATGATGAATACATGGCTAAATCTGGCTGAATCAAAGGGTAACTCCCGAGCAGATTGAACACAATCAGAACTCTTCAACGTTGTTTTTGATCCCACCAAGACTCGTGACTTTTGAGACACAACTCGAAGCTAATTGATCTAGATCCAAATGATGCCCCGCCCGTTTGTGTCGCCCACCCGTTGAGGCAGTCAGGCAGGCAGATTGCGAGTGAGTGAGTGAGTGCGCTCTGCTTGAGCGCCGCCGAGTCTGTGCTGCGGGCCACTAGCTGCAGCAACACACAGTCTCTGGCCCGAAGGAGCGAGCTATTTTTGCCCATCAGCCGGCGAATCGCGTCCCCACGCCTCCCTAGCAGATTTCGAAATTCGAATCGGCCTGCATGCAAACGCTGCACTGATGCGCGCCCCATCCATCCCGTGCCCACCAGACTTTGATGCCTCCCGCTGCTCGAGGCAAACCCGCTTACCCGATCATCTGCTGCACCAATCTGCACACTCCCAACGCGTTGCACACGCTTCCCTAAGGCCAGAGACAAGGGCATAACCATCCGTTAAATCTATCTGATTCTTTCTTATTTATAACCACCATCATCACTAATTGAACAACTATATTCGAATGTTCAATCCACTTATTATCGATCCTAAAACTTACCAAATAAATAGATATCCCTCTTGATTATTAGCGGTCCAGTTGCCATTGTTGACGTCCACATCAAACATGGCTACTGCCACTCAACAACCTGCAACTCAATCACCACAACAAACCCTACCCACATCTGTGGCTATCAATTATGTCGACATTGATGATTTGACAGATTACATCTCTAAATTACTAGTCTCAGCAATTGATGCCAATGAACAGTCATTGAGACAGGTACTTCAGGAACAAAAATCACTTGATCTATTGTCTCGCTTTACATGTGATCCACAGCTAGGTTCATTGCTTGTTAGAAAGTATCCAAGACGCGAAGATGACGAAGTAGACCCCACTGATCCGTCCAATTCTCAATCTAGTATTGATTGTGATTCCTTATATGAAATAACTGGTGATATTGGTTTAAGTAGTTCGGCCAAAGCTAGATCGGTCCTATTCTTCAAGACGACACCATGTCTAGAGGCTGATAAGGCGTTATGCAATCAAATTGAGATTTCTGTTTATGACGATAAGGAGCTTCTAAAATCAGAGCATAGATATGTCAGTCGTAAACTTGGCTCCGTTTTTAAATCATATTTCAAGCAAACTGGAAGAGCTGAGCGAGATGGAGACAAAATGGCTCAAAACTTCGCCAAATTCTTGGCCGACTTTGAAACGTTCCTATTACATCTTCAGCAAAATATCGACATCCCCGACATCAATTTGCCCATACACCCTGTCATCACACAAACAATGAAGAAGTGTCAAGAGCAAGAGAATCGTCTCGCAACCGTCAACGATTTTGGTGACAGGATCGAAGATTCTTCTTTTCTAAACCAGCTACAGAATGGAGTCAATCGTTGGATCAGAGAGATTCAGCGAGTGACAAAATTTGAACGGGATCCATCATCTGGAACAACGTTGCAAGAAATTAGTTTTTGGTTGAATCTAGAGCGAGCCTTATTGAGGATTCAGGAAAAATGCGAAAGTCCCGAAGTCAAATTGACTTTGGATATTCTAAAGAAAGGAAAGAGATTTCATGCGACTGTTAGTTTCGACACAGATACCCTGCTAAAGGAAGCTCTTGCTCAAGTTAATGATTATAATCCTCTGATGAAAGACTTCCCCCTTGATGACCTCCTATCAGCAACCGACTTCGATAAGCTTAGTTCGGCCTTATTTGCCATATTCAATCATTTTCGTAAGATAAGAAACACCAAATACCCCCTGGAACGAGCTCTCAAACTGATGGAGGCACTCTCTAGAGATGTCACAGCTCAACTACTCAAGGTCCTTGGAACCAGAAGGCTCATGCATATACCATATAGTGAATTCGAAAGGGTTATCGCTTCTTGCTCAAAGGTATTCTTCACATGGGAGAATGAATATGACCGGCTACAATCATTATTTAGAGATATTGTCAAACGACAGCGTGAGGGTCGTATGAAGATCAACTGGCGTGTCGATCTGGATCACAAACAGTTGCAGAGCAGGATGGAAAATATGCGAAATTTTAGGCAGCAACATGATCAACTGAGGAAGGTTATCACTGTCGTGCTAGGACCCATTGGAGCTGGGCCCAAGGATAGGGTCGACGATGGTTTCGTTAGTTCATCCTTGACAAATAACAATCTGGATACGAATAATGCAAACTCGCTGGAGTTCGCAGACGGTACAATGATCAAAGAAGTGGACTCTGCCTATGAACTAGTCAAAGAAATAGATGCTTGTGATATCAGTACTGAAGGTTCTATTGCTTGGAACGCCGCCTTGGCACGTTATAACGAAAGAATTGATAGAGTAGAATCTTGCATCACGGCCAGATTGAGAGATCAACTAGGCACAGCCAAGAGTGCCAATGAAATGTTCAGAATATTTAGTCGATATAATGTATTATTTGTCAGGCCAAGGATCAAGGGCGCAATACGAGAGTATCAAACTCAACTGATTCAACGAGTCAAAGAGGATATTGAGACCTTGCATGAAAGTTTTAAGCTCAAGTCGGCTCATTATCACCAATCTAAAACTGCAATCATGGGCAAAGTTCGTGACATCCCACCCACCGCCGGATTGATAATTTGGACGAAGCAAATTGAGCGCCAATTGTTAGTTTACATGAAGCGCGTTGGCGACATTTTGGGTGAAGGTTGGGAGAATCATCTTGAAGGCCAAAAACTTAGTCAGGATGCGGAAAAATTCCGCCTCAAGCTTGATACTCAAGCAATCTTTGATGAGTGGTGCTGCAATGTCACTCAGCGTCACCTTAAATCCAGTGAGGCTAACAAAAACTCACCGATATTGCTCTTCACTATTGAGAGCTATAGGGCAAGATCTGGTAATGAGAATATCCTTAGGCTCAGAGTTAATTTCATGCCAGAGATAATCACATTAGCTAAAGAGGTTCGTCACCTCAGAGCTTTGTCTTTCAGGGTTCCCTTGGGTATATTCAACAAGGCGCACCAAGCCAATCAATTGTATCCGTCCGCTATGTCTCTGATAGAATCACTGAAATCATACGAGCGGACGTGCGGAAAGCTTGAGGACAAGCCATCTGCACGCCAATTAGTTGCTAAGATGAAACGCGAGGTTCAGGACCAAATCACCGAAGGCATAGGCTTGAGTTGGGAATCTTACAAGGTGGAGAATTATGTCCAGGGATTCTCGAAAATCATTTACAACTTCGAAGACCAAGTTGACGAACTTTTGGCTATCACTGAAAAAGTTGAATCTTTGGTAGACAGTCTCGGTTCATGTGCCTACTCGCACTCTACTTTTTCAGAGATTTTAGCCAAAATTCAAAATCTAGTCGACGATCTTAGTTTGCACCAATACTCGAATTTGGGCAAATGGGTCACTGAACTTGATGAACGTATCGAGTCGAAGTTAGCCATTCGGCTTCAAGCCGGCGTCGAAGCTTGGACACTCGCTTTGATAGGTGCAAAGCAAGATCTAGATGACAATGATCAGCCTATTGGTAACAAACTGGGCGGTGAGCCAACGATAATGGAGCTTTATCACGAGCTAAGAATAACAAATCAAGTTATGCATCTCTCTCCTGGCATAGAGGAAGCTCGCTACAACCTGATGCAGCAACTTTTCGCCTGGCAGAATGTCATACTCACACTGAGCCGCATCGCATCCACAAGATATTCGGTCGGACTCGAGAGAACCACAGTTGGAACATACAAAAACATCCTCACCTTATTGCCCGATGGCCTGAAATACCTGGAGGTCGCCTATAAAACGATCGAGGAGCAGATTTCGCAGATGTACGAGTACATACAGCAATGGCTAGCGTATCAATCTCTTTGGGATCTTCAGCCTGACATGTTATACGAGAGGCTCGGTAACGATGTGTCACTATGGGTTAAGACACTGATTGAGATCAAGAGTTCACGTGCAACATTCGACACTAGTGAAACTAGGAAGCACATAGGACCAATAATAATTGACTACGCTCGTGTTCAGAGCAAAGTCGCCCTGCAGTATGATTCCTGGCACAAAGACAAAGTTATGTCCAAGTTTTCAACTCTATTAAGCTCTGAGTTGGCATCACTCCACGCGGAAATCACCAAGGCGCGCAATGATTTAGAGTTGCAATCTATTGATAGCGCCGATACGAAAGATGCTGTCACTTTCATCACATATGTCCAGGCTCTGAAGGGAAAGTCTAAGCAATGGGAAAAACAGGTGGACGTTTTCAAATTGGGACAGCAGACACTCGAGCGTCAGAGGTTTCAGTTCCCTCAAAATTGGTTGTATGTGGACAACGTTGAAGGAGAGTGGAGTGCCTTCAATGAGATCATGAGACGCCGTGAGTCTACAATTCAAACTCAGATCGCATCATTGAGGGTCAAGATCGTCACTGAGGATCAGGCTCTCGAACAAAGAACAATCTCCATGCTAGATGATTGGGAACAGGGCAAGCCCATCCAGGGATCTCTTGCACCTGTTGACGCACTGAGTTCTTTGGGTCTCTATGAATCTAAGTTCAGCGATTTGAGAGACGATAGAGCCAACATATCGAGAGCTAAAGAGGCTCTCGAGCTTGTGGACCAGAATACTAACAGAGAGCAATTCAGATCGTTGTCTGAAAGACTGGACGTTGCACTTGAAGAACTGCAAGATCTCAAAGGTGTTTGGTCAAAACTCTCATCCATATGGGGCCAGATTGAACAGTTGCGAGCTCTGAGATGGAATTCCGTCCAACCGAGAGAGCTCAGGAAGAACCTAGATGAGTTGTCCAACCAAATGAAGGAAATGCCATCGAGACTGCAGAGCTACGCAAGCTATGATCACGTAAAATCACTGATCAAAGGTTATCAGAAAGTAAATGTTCTAATACATGAATTGAAGTCAGATGCGCTACGCGAGCGACACTGGAAGCAACTCATGAAGATGCTCAATGTCCATTGGGTCTTCTCCGACCTGACATTGGGCAAGCTCTGGGATATTGACTTGCAACGCAATGAGAACATAATCAAGGATGTGATCCTGGTCGCTCAGGGTGAGCTTGCGCTCGAAAACTTCTTGAAACAAGTAGAAAGTTCTTGGCAAGAATATGAGCTTGAATTAGTCATCTATCAGAATAAGTGTGCCTTGATCACAAAATGGGATGATCTATTCAATAAGTTGAAAGAGCATGTCAATTCTCTATCAGCCATGAAACTGTCTCCCTTCTATAAGCAGTTTAAAGAGGACGCCATGCGATGGGAGGAGAAGCTCAACAAGATAAGCTCACTATTCGATATATGGATTGACGTGCAAAGAAGGTGGGTCTACTTGGAAGGCATATTCTCTGGTAGTTCCGATATCCAAACACTAATGCCGAAAGAGACCTCGAGATTCAAGACTATCAGCTCTGAGAGCCAATCGGGCTTTTTGAAGCTCATGAGGCAAGTTTCAGACAAACGAAGAGTGATAGATGTGCTAGACATTCCAGATGTGCAGAGGAACCTGGAATGGTTGGCTGACCAATTATCTGCCACCCAGAAAGCTTTGGGAGAGTACTTGGAGCGCGAACGGTCATCTTTCCCTCGCTTTTATTTCGTTGGTGATGAAGACTTATTGGAGATCATTGGAAACTCCAATAATATTCACAGGCTACAGAAGCATTTCAAGAAAATGTTCTCAGGAGTTGCATCCATCATTCTCAATCACGACTCCTCACTTATTGAGGGAGTTTGCTCAAGGGAGGGAGAAGAGTTGAAGTTCATCAACCCAGTGTCTTTGAAAGACAATCCAAAGATCAATGTTTGGCTTCAGTTGACAGAGAAAGAGATAAGAGAAACTCTGGCATCCTTGCTCGCTAAGGCAGTTGTTGAAATGGCTCAATTCAAAGCTGGCAATTTCACAACCGAGGACTACCTCAACTGGCTCGATACCCATCAGGCACAGCTCGTGGTTCTGGCCGCGCAAATTAACTGGTCAGAGTCGGTTGAACACGCTCTAACTTCAATATCAAAAGATTCAGGCGTGGGTATGAAGCCTCTCGAGGAATGTTTAGCGACATGCGAAAATATGCTCAGGATACTGGCAGATTGTGTTCTACAAGATCAGCCGCCGATACGTAGGAAGAAACTTGAGCACTTGATCACTGAGTTTGTCCACAAGCGTGATATCACCAGAGGTCTCATACAGCAAAAGATTGACTCACCCAAATCATTTGCATGGCTCAAACTGATGAGGTTCTACTTCGACCCGAGGCAACAAGATGTTCTGAAACAGTTGCAAATTCACATGGCCGATGCGAAATTTTTCTACAATTTCGAATACCTCGGAGTTCAAGACAAACTGGTTCAAACTCCATTGACAGATAGGTGTTATCTAACCATGACGCAAGCTTTAGAGGCCAGACTCGGAGGCTCGCCCTTTGGTCCTGCCGGAACAGGAAAGACAGAGACCGTCAAGGCGCTAGGTCATCAACTCGGCCGATTTGTGTTGGTTTTCAATTGCGATGAAAATTTCGATTTTCAAGCAGTGGGCAGGATATTTATCGGTCTGTGTCAGGTTGGTGCATGGGGTTGTTTTGATGAATTCAATCGATTGGAGGAACGCATGCTCTCCGCTGTATCACAGCAGATACAAACCATTCAAGAGACTCTTAAGATGTTCGGCACAGGCGCCAAAGATAAGACCCATAGCGTCAGTCTCATAGGCAGACAAGTGAACCTCAATCCAAACATGGCGATATTCATTACAATGAATCCTGGTTATGCTGGCCGTTCCAATCTACCTGACAATTTGAAGAAGTTGTTCCGTCCTCTAGCGATGAAAGAGCCCGACAGACAACTGATAGCCCAGGTGATGCTCTACTCGCAAGGATTCAGGACGGCTGAGAAGCTCGCTAACAAGATAGTGCCCTTTTTCAAGCTTTGTCATGAGCAATTGAGCTCGCATTCCCATTACGACTTCGGTCTTCGAGCGCTAAAAAGTGTGCTGGTCTCGGCTGGTAACATAAAGCGTGACATGCTTCACTCTGATATCGGTCAAGCCGAATTCGAAGAACTCGTGCAGGAGCAGAAGATCTTGATGCAATCTGTTTGTGAAACGATGAAACCAAAACTAGTTGCCGACGATATTCCACTTCTAGCATCGCTTCTGTCGGACGTTTTCCCCAACATAAGCTACGACGAGCCAAAGATGAGCGACCTCCGCCATGAGATAAAGGAGGTTTGCAAAGAAATGAATCTCGTCTATGGAGAAGACGATGTGTCCAATGGTCAAGCATGGGTGGAGAAAGTGTTGCAATTGTATCAAATAAGCAAATTGAATCATGGTATCATGCTCGTCGGTCCCTCAGGTTGCGGAAAATCTACAGCCTGTCAAGTGCTCCTGAAGGCTCTAGAAAGACTGGAGAAGGTTGAAAGTGTATCACATGTCATAGATCCGAAGGCGATAAGCAAGGACTCGCTCTATGGTACCTTAGATCCGAATACTCGCGAGTGGTCGGATGGTTTGTTCACACACATATTACGTAAGATCATAGACAACGTTCGCGGCGAGATCAACAAAAGGCACTGGATTATCTTTGATGGTGATGTGGATCCCGAATGGGTTGAAAACTTGAACTCGGTCTTAGATGACAACAAACTATTGACCCTGCCCAATGGTGAGCGATTGAGTTTGCCACCAAGTGTTAGGATTCTATTCGAAGTCCAAGATCTCAAGTTTGCAACGCTGGCCACAGTCTCCCGTTGCGGTATGATTTGGTTTAGCGAGGATGTCCTATCGACTAAGATGATGGTCGACGGTTTTCTTATGCAACTGCGTAATGTTTCTATCGAAGATAATGACAGTCAGTCCCAATACAAGAACTTCGCAACCTCCGGCGAGGCAGCTCCTCACATAACGGAGGTATCATCGACCACTTTGCTTGCCCAGCAGGAGATAGCTGCACTTCTCGCGCCTCATTTAGAGGAGGGTCAATTGGTCTATAGGGCGCTGGACTTTTCACTCAAGCAGGAACACATAATGGAATTTACTCGCTTCCGGGCACTCAAGACTCTTTTCTCCATGCTGAACAATAACGTACGATCAGTGATAATCTACAACAGCAATCATCCAGACAATGCGATGAAAGGAGATCATCTTCGAGAATACGTACTCAACAGTCTTGTCTTTGATGTTCTATGGGCATTCACAGGCGACGCCAAATCGTCCTCACGCAATGCATTGAGTGACTTCATTAGGGAGAATGCGCACAGCATCAACTTGCCATCAAATCAATTGATCGACTACGAAGTTATCACAAACAACGGTAAATGGGCCCTTTGGCAGAGTAGAGTTCCGCAGATTGAGGTTGAGACACACCGAGTGGCTGCTCCAGATGTGGTGGTACCAACAGTTGATACTGTACGTCATGAAACACTGCTCAATAATTTACTCGCCGAGCACAAACCACTCATCCTTTGTGGTCCACCTGGATCGGGTAAGACAATGACTTTGTTCAGTTCCTTGAGATCAATGACAAACATGCAAGTTGTCGGCTTGAACTTTTCATCTGCAACCACGCCGGAACTCTTGCTCAAGACATTTGACCATTATTGTGTGCACGAGAGGACACCCAATGGGGTCGTTTTGAGGCCGAGAGAGCGCGGGTGGCTTGTGCTATTCTGTGATGAGATCAACCTTCCCCTAATGGATGCATATGAAACAATTCGCGTCATCAGTTTCTTGAGGCAACTTGTGGAGCAAAAGGGATTCTGGAGGACAACTGATCACACTTGGGTCAAAACGGAGCGCATACAATTCGTTGGCGCTTGCAATCCACCAACTGACCCGGGACGAAAGCCTCTCTCATTACGTTTCCTCCGCCATGTGCCCATAATTTACGTTGACTATCCAGGCGAGGCCTCGCTCATGCAGATTTACAGCACATTCAACAGGGCCATGCTTAGAATGTTTCCACCATTGCGCGCCTACTCTGATCAATTAACGAGCTCAATGGTCAAATTCTATCTCAGATCTCAGGACCGCTTCACTCAAGACATGCAACCTCATTACATCTACTCTCCACGTGAGCTTACACGTTGGGTCCGTGGCATTTGCGAGGCAATAAGACCCTTAGACTCGTTAACGATTGAGGAATTGATCAGGTTGTTGGCCCATGAAGCATTGAGATTGTTCCAAGATCGACTTGTGGAAGATTCGGAGCGTAAATGGACAGATGACAATATTGACGACGTGATAAAGTCCAACTTCCAGGGCATAGAGTTGGATTCAGCGCTTGCTAGGCCAATTCTCTATTCCAACTGGCTAACTCGCGATTATGTATCAATTCAACGCGAAGATTTGCGCGAATTCACCAAGGCCAGATTGAAGGAGTTCTGCGAAGAGGAGCTCGATGTGGAGTTGGTCCTTTTCAACGAAGTTCTAGATCATGTGCTGCGCATTGATAGAGTTTTCAGACAACCTCAAGGCCATCTGCTACTTATCGGTGTGTCTGGTGCAGGAAAAACAACACTATCCAAATTTGTCGCCTGGATGAACGGTCTGAGCATATTCCAAATCAAGGTTCACAATCGTTATACGGCAAGCAATTTCGATGATGACCTTAGACAAGTGTTGAGACGAGCTGGTTGCCGAAATGAGAAGATTTGCTTCATATTGGACGAATCCAATGTGATGGATTCCGGTTTCCTTGAGCGCATGAACACACTATTGGCCAACGGAGAAGTTCCCGGTTTGTTCGAAGGCGACGAATTGAGTGCTTTGATGACTCAATGTCGAGAGGGATCTCAACGTGAAGGACAAGTCATCAAGGAACCCGAGGAGCTTTACAGGTGGTTTACACATCAGGTGATGAAAAATCTGCACGTAGTTTTCACGATGAACCCGTCGACCGAAGGATTGAAAGATCGTGCCTCAACATCTCCGGCGCTATTCAATCGTTGCGTCGTCAATTGGTTCGGAGATTGGTCCGATGAAGCCTTGTATCAAGTGGGAAAGCAGTTCACCTCGAAGCTTGACATTGACCGCGAATACATAGTTCCAGACAGGTTCCCTTTCACCTTCAATAATGTTCCCGAAGTGCCCACTCATCGTGATGCAATCAACAATGCCTTTGTCTACGTGCATCAAACTTTACACAAGATGTACGAGAGACTTCGTAAGCGCAATCAGCAAGCTACCTACATAACTCCCCGGCACTACCTAGATTTCATTAATCAATACGTGAAACTGTTCCATGAGAAATGCTCCGAGCTTCAAGAAGAGCAGCGTCATCTAACAGTTGGTCTGAATCGTATCAACGAAACTGTGGAGCAAGTCGAAGAAATGCAAGCTTCTCTCAAGGTCAAGAGTGCTGAATTAGAGTCGAAGAACAAAGAAGCTCAAGCCAAAATGGAGCATATTATTCAAAACCGTGAGGAGGCTCGTCAGAGAACAAAGGATTCTGAGGAATTGCAGGAAACTTTGCGCAAGCAAGAGAGCAACATAGCGGAGAAGCAAAGAGTGGTCCAGGAGGATTTGAGTAAAGTGGAACCGGCTGTTAAAGAGGCTGAACAGGCTGTGCAATCGATCAAGAAACAGAATCTCATCGAGGTAAGATCCATGACAAATCCACCTGCACCGGTGAAGCTTGCCCTCGAGTCGATCTGCCTCCTCCTCGGAGAGCCCGTCAACGATTGGAAGGCCATCCGTGCAATGGTTGTCGGTGATCAATTTATCTCAAGGATTGTCAACTTCAATTCGAGCACAAAAGATCAGGAGAACATCTTGTCGGACGAAACGCGGCGCCTAATGCGTGAGAAATATCTGGACAATCCCAATTATACATTCGAAAAGATAAATCGCGCCTCTTCAGCCTGTGGACCTCTTGTCAAATGGGCCTGTGCCCAAATCAACTATGCCGACATGCAACGCCGTGTCGCACCTCTGAGAGAGGAACTTAAGAGTCTGGAGCAGCAGGCCGAGGAGAACAAGCGCAAGGCAAGAGAGAATGAATCTAGATTGGAGCAACTGAAGCAAACTATTCAATCTTATGAGGAGGAGTATGGTAGCTTAAAATATGAAGCCAAAATGATTGAAGAGAATCTCAAATCGGTCGAATCTAAGGTTGGCAGAAGTATGGCTTTGTTGGGAAGCCTTAGCTCAGAGAGAACTCGTTGGGACATTGCAAGTCACGAGTTCAAGTCACAAATGGAAAATATTGCCGGTGATGTGCTCCTTTCATCTGCCTTCGTCGCCTACGCTGGATTTTTCGACCAACAAACGAGGACCACCTTATTTGACTTGTGGCGTGCCCATCTCAGACAATCTGCAATCAAATTCCGCCACGATCTCGCCTTGACCGAATATCTATCATCTCCAGATGAGCGTCTAAATTGGCAAACCAATGCTCTTCCAAGTGATGCTCTCTGTATGGAAAATGCAATCATGCTCAAGAGATTCAATAGGTATCCTCTAATTGTGGATCCCAGTGGTCAAGCGACAAAGTTCCTCCTAAACGAGTACAAGAATCGCAAGATAACCAGAACCAGCTTCTTGGATGATTCATTCAGAAAGAACCTCGAATCAGCTTTGCGGTTTGGTAATCCACTACTAGTTCAGGATGTTGAAAATTATGATCCCATTCTCAATCCAGTGCTCAATCGGGAGGTGCGAAAGACTGCAGGCCGAGTATTGATCTCACTTGGTGACCAAGATATTGACTTATCCCCTAGCTTCTGCATTTTCCTATCAACCCGCGATCCATCAATAGAGTTCCCACCAGATATCTGCTCAAGAGTAACCTTTGTGAACTTTACCATCACCAAGAGTAGCCTCCAAAGCCAATGTCTGCATCAAGTGCTCAAAGCCGAGCGACCGGACATAGACGAGAAGCGATCTAATCAACTGAAATTGCAAGGCGAGTATCAAGTTCGGTTACGTTTGCTTGAGAAATCGCTTCTACAGGCACTGAATGACTCTAAAGGCCGAATATTAGATGATGACTCTGTTATATCAACCTTGGAACGACTCAAGAAGGAGGCCGATGATATATCGCGCAAGGTTGCGGACACAGACAGGGTCATTGAGGAGGTGAACTCTGTTTCACAAAAGTACAACCCATTTTCGGTTGCATGCAGTTCAATATTTTTCACAATGGACCGTCTGTGTCAAGTGCACTCCCTATATCAGTATTCTCTCGACTTCTTCTTTGGAATACTCGATGACGTCCTAAACAAGAATAACAATCTTCAAGGTATCACCGACAAGGCAGAACGTCTGAAGATAATCACAGACAATCTCTTTGAGAATATCTATCGTCGAGTTACTCGAGGAATGCTTCACGATGATTGGATAGTTTTTGCCACCCTACTTTGCAGAATACATCTGAAGGTTTTGAATACGGAGCACAACTACGAGAAGCATTTCAATTATTATCTCCGCAATCGTCGTGCAGGGCCCGCAAAACTAGCCTTCGACATAGCCTCAAGCTCGCTGTCTGCCGCTAACAGTGGCAAATCAGACCACCCAATGAGGTCATTTAAACCAATTGCGTGGCTTTCGAACAAGCAAAATGAGTGCCTCGAATCACTAGTTCAGTCGAACTTGGACGAGTTTAAATTGATAGGCCAAAAATTGTTAGAGCAAGAGGAGCTAGTTAAGCAATGGTTAGAGTCGTCAAGGCCCGAGGGCAATGTTCCGTTGCTTTGGGATAAGAATTTGGCACCCTCGTCGCCCATTGGCGAGGCCATTTGTGGTTTGATTGTTGTTCAAGCCCTCAGGTCTGACAGGATTCCGGCAATGACTGAAATGTTCGTGCGCGCCGTACTTGGTCATAGATTTGTTGAATTGGCCGAGACAGATGTTCAGCTTGGCACCATTGTTGACAGGGAAATCAAAGCTTCCACACCGATACTTCTTTGCTCGGCACCAGGTTATGATGCCAGCGGACGTGTTGATGATTTGGCAGCCGAGCTCAACAAGCCCATCACCTCAATTGCAATGGGCTCAGCCGAGGGTTTCAATCAAGCCGAGATGGCAATCAACAGTGCTTCAAAGAGTGGCAAGTGGGTTATGCTGAAGAATGTTCATCTTGCCCCACAATGGCTCGTCCAATTGGAGAAGAAGCTCTATTCTCTGGAAGCAAATCCAAACTTTAGATTATTTCTAACCCTCGAGATTCATCCAAAGATACCAGTTAATCTGCTCAGGGCAGGCCGAGTCTTTGTCTATGAACCGCCTCCAGGTATTAAGGCAAACTTATTGCGCACATTCAATGCTATAGCGCCGGCACAAATGATGCGAGCTCCCAGCGAGCGGTCCAAGCTTTATTTCCTCTTGGCGTGGTTTCATGCAATTGTCCAGGAGCGCCTCCGTTACAGGCCACTTGGTTGGTCCAAGTTTTATGAATTCAATGAGAGTGACCTCAAAGTTGCGGTCAGCACCTTGGACACCTGGTTGGATAGTGTGGCCCAAGGGCGAAATAACATTCCCCCAGAGAAAGTTCCCTGGAAGGCCATACAAACCCTCTTTGGTGAGTGCATTTATGGTGGAAAAGTGGACAATATCTTTGATCACAGGCTATTGAAATCATTTTTGCGCAAACTATTCACAAGTCGTAGTTTTGAGCAAGATTTTGTCCTAGTTGAAAATAGGGCCGACGAAAGTAAGGCCAATGTGCTCATACCGGAAGGAATAAGACGCGACGAATTTTTGGCCTGGATAGACTCTCTGGATCATTCCAGCCATTCGCCCACCTGGCTGGGTTTGCCCTCAAACGCCGAGCGGGTTATTCTAGCCAATTTGGGCCAAGATCTGATTAGGAAACTGTTGCGTTTGCAAGCATTGGAAGACGAGGATGAGGTTCTAGTTACGATAAGCCAACGAGCTGGCGATTCAAGTGCTGATTCGTCTCTGGTGAGCGAGCTGTCTGGTGGCGATGTCAGGCCCACCTACATGAAAACTCTGGCCTCAGACATTGAGAGTTGGCTCAAATATTTGCCAGAGAAGTTGGGTCTCCTTAAGCGTTCGGTGGAAAATATCAAGGTGCCATTATTTCGCTATTTTGAGCGTGAGATTAACTGCGCATCGCGCCTATTGGATGAGGTCCGGCGTGATTTGCGCGAATTGCAGCTAATTTGCGACCCAGAGAAACGTGTTAAGCAGACCAATTATTACAGAGAAATGGTTGAAAGGTTGGCCAAGGAATTGATTCCGGACCATTGGTTGCGCTATAAGGTGCCAAAGGAGATGAAAGTGAGCAGTTGGATGATAGATTTTGGCGAACGTTTGCGACAACTTGAATATGTAATTGAAAATGCTTCAAATCTGAGAAGGATCTCGATCAACTTGGGCAAGCTTTTGAATCCAGAGGCTTACATTACAGCAACGCGCCAGTTCATAGCCCAAGCAAACAGTTGGTCATTGGAGGAGCTTGAGTTGGAATTTGTGGTTTGCGAGAGTGCGGAAGGCAGCGATTCCTCTTCACCATCATCGTCTTCGGCCGCAGCTGAGGGCACTTTTATTATCTTGAATTTGCAACTGGAGGGAGCCAGAGTGAGACAGAACAGATTACAGCTAACCACCGCAATGTCCACGGAAATTCCAAAGGCTAGTCTGCGTTGGGTGAGGAAGGATAGGCCCAGAGACGAGGAAGCGGAGCAGCAGATATCATTGCCAGTCTATCGGGACTCGACGCGTTCTGATTTGTTATTTACAGTTGAAATGCAGCCAGACGGTGGCGAGGAGGCGAATGCATTCTTCGAGCGTGGCGTAGCAATAATTTGCTAAAAGAGGGGGAGAACCTTTTTAATTGTGAATCACAAGCGATATGAATGAGCATACAATTTTACTACAACCAACGTAGCACAACAACAGCTAGAACAACTAACTACTACTACTACTACTAAACAAAGTGTATGCATATACATCAACTCACTTGGCTCTCTCTCTTTCGACGTGTCTTTTCCTTCCTTCCTTTCCAAATACATTCGTCGTTCCTTTTTCCATCTTTCTCAAGCTTGTTGTGGCACAAGTTTGCGATTGATTAATGGGATGCTTCCGAGACTCGTTCTTCGTGAGGAGAATATTTTTCCATGTCCACCACATGTGGAAAACGAGAGAATATTTCTTAATCTTTTTCAGCCGATGTAAAAGTGTGCAACAGTGCTTATATGTGTCGGCGCGCATATGTGTACATTTGTGTATGTTTGGCCGATGGTTTTATGCAGACAGTCTAGAGCAGAGGAGAGGCCAGTTTGGTGAGAGAGGAGAGGTCTGTGTAGAAGAATGTGTAGTAGTTGTTATTTTATTGTTGCTTTAACTGTTCTCGCCCACGAAGCAGGAGATTTTCTCACTGCCCATTTGATTGCCGCTGCCAAGCGAGCAATGTTGTTGTTGTTGTTGTTGTTGTAGCCAAAAGAAGAAAGGGGGAGAGAGTTAAGTGGCGATTAGCAGGAGCGCGCGAATCTTGTGGTTTGGTCCAGCGGCCCAGGAGGCTTAGGGCCGGTTGTCCATCTTCCGACTGGCCGACTGGTGCACTTTTGCGTCCGGTGCGATTTTTGCTCTCTCGGGCGAAAAGTCGGCTCCTTCCCAGGCCAGAAATAGCCCACTGGTGATGAGGGGGGAGGCGAGATGCTGGTGAGGCGAGAAGAGCAAGTGGTCGCGAAGCTGAGAGGTGCAAAGGAGATGGCCGAGTGAGTGAGAGGAAACTCCACTCGGAGGTGGAGGTGGAGGGAAAAGAATGGTTGCGGGAGAATAGTATTAAGAGAGAGAGAGAAAGAAAGAAGAGTGCTGCAGCAAATTAGCCTTTGCCTCGGAGAGTCTGAGGCTGCCGGAGAGCGAGGGCAAAGCGGCCACTCGCAAAGCTTGGCTAGCGGAAACTTGTGAGCCCATGCAATCTGGCCATCATTTAAATTATGGTTCCCTAGAAGAGAGGAGCTCAGTGAGGCTGGCCAGTGGGTGATGCTGGCCGCCAGTGGGCCAGCGGGCCTTCTCTTATAACACTTGGCCAGAAGCAGACTGTGCGTGCTCCGACACTAATCGCCGGCCGGCAACTCTCCTCCAATTGGCTGGGCTTCCCCAAATGGAGTCTCCCAAGTGGAGCTTGCCGGCGCCAAGCTGCAATTCAGAGACGAGAGGATTGCACCCTAATGAAATAATATCGCCCAATCTCTCTTATCTATCCTCAGCTCTCGATTCTCGACTCTAAACTCTGGACTCTAGACACTAAACTCTAGACTCTAAACTCTAAAGTCTTGATTCCCCGGCCAAATTCTGCATGATTTGGGCGCAAGCTCGTCGCTCGAATCAATTGTCTCCCGAGCCAGACCGCTGGCCATGCGGCACGAAGCTAGACATTGGGCCTAACAAGTGTCCGAGAAGTGCAGTGTTTGTCTGTGGCAATGGTTGTTGGCGGCGGCCAGTCTGGCCTACCCAGTCCCTCTCTCAATGCAGAGCATCGGTGCTCTGCTTCGGCAACTGCAATTTGCCCGCCCGGCCGGCTCAATAAAACCGCACAGGAGAGTCTGTCTGTGGGCCAGCATCCAGTGTGCTTGAAAATGCAAAGCCCATCCCCCGAGAGCCCAAGCCCAAAGGCTGGCCACATCTCCTGTGCAGTAGGTCAAGCATTGAACAGGGCACACAGATGCACACAACACACACACACACAAGCACAAGCAAGCCCACAATTGATACGCCCGCCAGAGCGGCAGAAGCGGCAGAAGCGGCAAGCTAGTCAACGATGGCAAGCTAGTCAGCGATGGCCAGCCAGTCAGGCAGCCAGCTAGGCAGCCAGCTCGCCGGCTAACTGGAAGCCCGTCTGCATCAACAGACCTCGTCGACAGAGTTCCGCTTCGCGAAGCTTGACTACACCGAAAGTCATTTTTTGCCCTCCCTTTCTCTTCCAGCCTCCCCCCCCCCTTAGCCTCGGTCCTCCAGCTGGACCGCATCCCTGCAGCTGGGCTGACCTGTGGACACGACGTGAAAGTGAACAAAGTCCAACGGGACTGAAGTGTGAGCTGGAGCGGCCGGCTGGGCGCAACGGTTCTCTGGCTTGGCTGAGCAATTGCTTGTCTGTGTGTCTGTGTGTGCGTGCGTCTATGTGTGGAAGTGGAAAGGTGGACAAGGAGCGAGAAAGAGAAGGAGAGAGAGAGAGAGAGAGAGAAAGAGTGTTGGAAAGTGGAGAGCAGTGTTTTGGGGTGGCCCGATGGAGCAGTTGGTGGAGTGTTGGAAGAAGTGTTTGAGCAGCCAGCAAACAGAGACTGAGAGTGGCCGAGTGTGAGCGACAAGCAGCAAGCAGCAGGCAACACAAGCAACTGGGAGCCCATTCACTTGAGTGTCGGTGGGTCGTGATTTCGGCCGCCTTTGTCGCAACAGTGGAGCAGTTTCTTCGGGCTTTCATCCTTGTCTCTGTGCGCCAGCGGAACGACAAAGAATAGACCAAGATAGAGATAGAAAAAAAAGAGTTGACGAAGAGCAAGAGAAAGGGTGAGAAAGTGGAGCAAAAGTCGTGTTCCATTGGGCAGCCATTGTTTCGTTGGCTTGCAAAGACAAGACTCGCCCCCATTGGCTACTCGAAAGTGCCGGCGCCCAACAGACGAGGTGCCGCTGCATTGAGCAGGGCAGAATTCCACAAAGAGAGACTCAGAGAGAGAGATAGAAAGAGACAGAGAGGAGCTGTTCCGAGACCATGAGAGCGGCACAATGTTGGCCACCTGTTGCCAACACGAACCAGTGCACACAACTGGCACAAGGCCGACGACACCCAAGCGAGCCGGCGTTAAGTGACCAGCACCAAGATCAAGCATCGAACCGGAACCGGCGCCAAGAGGCAGAAGGAGAATTGTGTGGTGGTGGTGGCAAATTAGATGGAATCAAGCCCTCGAGTAGACAAGTGAACAAGAGACAAAAGGTTCATCTTGATGGACAGGCTGAAGAGGCAAGCAAGCAGAAATCTCTTATGATTTTCACTCACCAGAGTAGTAGGCAAATTAATCGGCCAGCCAGCGAGCAAATTAGCACAGGCACACATTGGGCCAACCTCAAGGGCCAATGCCAAACAGTTGCCAGTTGTGTGGCTACTAGTAGTCCATTGGACGAGGAGACGTTGGCCCTCAAATGGCCCCGGCAAATTGGGAGCGAGCGGGGCATGCATTTGGAGGGGCCGAATGGTGAGGGAGAAACAATTGGTGAACAAGTTCCATTGCACAACAGGCACAACAACAAGATAACTAGATCAAAAAGTTTGGCACACTTGCCGCCCATTTGGCTGGCTTGGGGCCCAAGCACACTAGCTCAACTCTTGGCCAGCCTCATATGGCTCAGCACAACTGCAGCCGGACCCACCGGAAGCTCGGCCAGTCTGGGCGCCGGCTCTTTCCGGCCGGCCTCCGAGCAGCACCTAAGGCGGAACAATGAGGCGCCCGGCCAGCTAAGCAAGCGCAGCGACTGGTACCTCTCGGGCGGAGTTGTGGAAAACCTAGATGCCGCCAGACACCTGGACTTGCTGCACCCCAAGCAGCAGCAGCAGCAGCAGTATCACGCAAATGGCGGGGCCCAGTTCCTGTCCGGGGCCCATGCGGACGCCAGACACTTCTGGCCGCACGAGTCGAGCGGCGTGGACGATCTGTCGCAAATGATCACGCCGGCCCTCAACGAACCGCTCGGCCAGTGGTCATCGGTTGCTAATGCCCACGACTTCTACGCCCACAAAGCGGAGGACTCTTCCTCGGGCTCTTCCGCCGCCGCCAACCACTTGCAGCAGCACCTCCAGCTCGCCCGCCTGGCTGCCTCCTCAACCACGCCCACTCTGAACAGGCAAATTGGGCCGCCGCCCGAGCTTGCGGTCCAGCAGCAGCGGCAGCAGCAGCAGCCAGTCTACGAGCTGAGCCTGGGGGCACGCAACGCTCTTCAGCTGGAGCCAATGGTTCAGAGCTCGACGCGGTCCTCGCTCACAGTGGGCCAGGGACAGACTCAGGCACGGGCGGCCATTTACTCCTCTTCTTTGGGTCGTTTGGCCCAAACTGGCGAGCATCAGCAGCGTGCTGGCGCCCACCAGCATCAGCAGCACCACCACCACCAGTTGCACGCCTCAGAGGGCCACCAAGAGGCCTCAGAGTCTGCAGTGAAGGCCACACTGCTGCCGCCGAGCGGAATGGGCGATTTGGGACCCCCCCAAAAGGCGGCAGACAATTCGTCGAGCTCGCCGGCCGCCCACTCGAATCGGGGCCAGAGACAGTTGTTCGAGGGGAGCAACGAGCATCACACTGGCTCACAGGCCGCTACTGGTCAGCAACAGGCCAGAGATTCTTCTTCCGGCGAGGCTGGTCTCAGCTCGAACAAGGAGGCCGCAGATGACCAGTCGAAACAGGGAGGCTCCAGTGGAAACCAGGACAACAACGAGATGCAAGCTGTGGACAAAAACATTGAGCCCAGACAGAGACGAAGACTGTTCAACAGGATCCTCAAGAAGGCCGAGTGGAACCATTTGTTTTTCGAGCTGTCCAAAGTGTTTCTGCGCTACTTTCTCGATCTGGCGCTCAAGGACATCATTGGAAAGCAGAGTGGAGGAACCTCGAGCTCGTCGGGGAGCGAGAGTGGGAGGAAAAAGTTGGATGCACAATCGGAATTAGCTGATCTACTTCGTGATTCCATCAAGACCGCCATATCCAACATCTAGAGGCTCTCTCTCTCTGTCTGGAGCTGCACAAGTGCTGGTTGCAAGCTGCTGCAAATTTAGGCTTGCGATTGGCAAATCGACACAACGTCCAGAAGATCTCATGCATCCACACATTTTAGCGGATGATATAAATTTAAATATATTGTTGATCGTTGTTCAACTTGGAATTTGGAAACAGTTTTCGCGCTCGCTAAGCATTCTCGCCGGGAAAAGGAGAAAAGACAGAGCGAAGAGACTTGGAGGCAAACGGCGACCAAAGTCCACCAATCAAGCCGGGTGGAAAAATCATAAAAGATGCCAAAACATGACAGAAACTGGACAGGAATGCATGGAGCAAACTGGGAGGGATTGTTTGTTTGTCTATTTGTTTGTTCATACTTGTCGAGCAAGGAGACAACGGAGGCAAAACGGGCGGCCAACGACCCACTACCAGTTGCTTGAAGGAGAGCAGAACAAGAAGCCACAAGAGACGAAGATTTCTCCGTTGTTTGTTTGTCTTTGGTTGTTATAGTTGCTCTTTGTGTTTGGGGATTTGAGAACAAATGAACACGGACATAGATGAGAGAATGTAGCAATCGGAGGGGAAAGGAACGAGCTAAGTTTGGCCGATTGTAATCGAACAAAGAGACTTACATGATGCGATCGATGAAGCATTGAGAAGAATGCACAATCGCAAGATTGCACAACAACTTTTATTCAGCTTTTACCAGTCATTGACTTTCTTCTCTTGCTATTCTGATGCCTCATCTGATGCTCCTCAATTGCTTGCCGATCATAAGAACCTCTGTCTTGGTGGATATGAATGTCGATTGAGACACTTATGGATGGTTATACTGTGATGGTAGAAGAGGGAAAGATGTGGCTGTTTGTTGTAATGGCTTTTTCCTGGCAGCAACGGGCGGCTGCTGGACTGCTCGGGGGAGTGACGGCCCGGTTCGTGATTGTGGAAGTCTAGATTTGTTTCCTTCAAGAGTGAGATATGATTCGGTTCCAGTTTCGGGTCCAATGTTGTTTCCAGTGGAGGATCCTGATCGAGGTAAACTGTTCGAGGTTCATGCATCCGCGCCCTAAGGAACGGGCGCCAGACCCGCAGCAACACATGCAGCTTGGCATGTCCCAAAGGAGGTGTTACAGGCGACCACAGCGGCAGGTGTACCGACTCCTGCGGTTACCGTGCCAAAGATGGCTCCGGCGGCGGCATAACACGCCATGACGACTGAGGCACATCCGGCCTGACATATGCCATAGGCGGCAATCCCGGCGTTTGATCTTTTCGCTGACAACAGCAACAGGGAGCCCAAGACCAAGACGACACGAACTAATTTTCCCATAGCCATCTCGGTATCTCTTTGGGTTGTTCTCTATGGTCTGTCGACTGTGGTTGCCTTTATTTTGCTTTCACGTACGCAATACGAATCTCGACGTTGGAAATAGGGAGCTAGTTGATGTTAAAGCTTGGAGCGCTGATCTGCAAATGGATCGTTAGGACAGTCCTGCAAGTGGGCTGATTCTAAAACTAGAAAGCATCGCTTGGAAAGTTGTTGATTTACAACCTCTCCAGATAGTGTTCCTTGAGCGTGAAAGTCGAAAGCTACAAGATCGGTTCTGGGCCGGCTCCATGTTGGAGCCTCCAGGCAGCTCCTCTTTCTTGTGCCCTGGCGACTTTCTCACGTCCCGGGCTGGACTCCTAGATGGCAGTGCACGTGCGTCGGGCACCAGATCTACCAAGTAACACCAGCTGTATCTCGGAGATAATCGGAAACTCGGTTTGATGAAGCCGCAAATCATGAAGTTCTTTGTGGTGACGACACGTGGCACTAGTTTTTCAGGAGCCCCTGGCAAAATCTTTTACAGCGACTGACAACCCAGTTTCTGGTTCATGCTGACCCATGGATCAATCCTGTGAACCACATAATGGTCGAAACCGATAAACTGCCGAAGTGGCGCCCTACATATCGATTCGATTGAATACATAAGCAGGCTGCCTCAATTCCCACGGAAAGACCCTGCTCGATGTTTGTTTCTTGGCGCAAATTTCAGCTCACACATTCGGTCGTGTCCTCCGGATATTGGACGACGGGGGCGCATGACTGATTTATGATCAAGGCATTGACTTAGTTTCAGACTGTAGTTTAATGTTTCATTTTTACAATCTTGGTCCGCAGCTACAACTGGCGGCTCATGCACCCCAAACCTAAGGAGTCGGAGCGAAACCCGCTGCAATGCACGCAGCCTGGCAGGTACCAAACGCGCTGTTACAAGCCACTATCGCCGCTGGTGTTCCCACTCCTGCAGTCACAGTACCAAAAACGGCTCCAGCACCTGCATAACAAGCCACCACGACTGCAGCACAACCTGCTTGGCATATGCCGTATGCTAGGGGCCCGGCGTCCGCTTGCTTAGGTGCCAAGACCACCAAGATTCCGACCACCAAGACCAGCAGTAATCTTGCGTTTCCTCCCGGGCTCATCTTGAAAAACTTTGTCCACTCCAAGCGATGCAGTATACTGGTCAGCTAACTTATGAGGATTAACCCTGAGGTTAGATTTCTTATAATTCGGGCTACTACTTTTTTTACAAGGGCACACAAAATATGAGTGTTGAGACGAAAGTTGCGGCCAGCACTTTATACCAAATCCTATCATCCCCCAGAGCGCTTTATTACAGTCTCAACGAACAAAATTGCCCGAAATCAAAGCTGGACGATCTAGGCGCAAGTACTTCTCGGATGAGGATTAATTCTCTGCCGATTGCCATCGTGATGGCCCCCCGGACGGGCTCGTCCATCAGGAGTAAACAATTCTGCTTTCTTTTCGCAGATCAAAGGGTTGAATCAGCCGAGTGCTGATTCGGCTGTTGTGAACAGACATCGCTCATATCAAAATTGTGTCCCTTTCCAATCTATTCGCTGTCGCTCATCGTCTATTTGCCGATTATTTGCATACACTGTACTTTCTTCTTTCACGAAGTGTTGTCGGGTGCATGAATCACGTGTTACACAGCGCCTCGCCAGATAGCGCATTGAGCGCCTACATGGAATCATGTCCGCGAGCTCGAACCCATACATGCGCCGTCACGAGTTGCAACCCAGTAACTGGGGGATTGAAATTGGTCAAATGATTCCAACAAGGGAAGCCCTGTATCTATTATTAGTAATCAAGATACCAACATCTGATCTTTGGGCGCCAGAGAAGGCTCTGGAAAATAACTTGTGGCATTACACGCGGCGAGCAAGAAACAAGCCTCTGTCTAGCTGACTCACCTTCGATCGATGACTAAGAATCTTCCAGAACATTCCTAGTTTCTTTGCCGCATTCTGTTTGTCCAGGTGAGTCCGAGAAGGAGTCGCTACTTTCCCATAGGCTTCCATTTAGAAACACAAATTCATACCTCACCCTATCGAGCATCGGCGTGCTAGAAACAGAGGCACTGGGGGATACAGTCTGTGGTTGGTCTAACTCAAATCTATCCCGTAGGTGAGTGAAATGTCGAAGCTGCTCGGTAGGTCAGATGTTTCGCAGAGATCTTCAGAGCATGCATTTGATATGGACTAGAGCGTCATATGCATACTACCATGAAGCGTCCAGCAGCAAAGTGGGGCATTAAGAGAGGCTCCGATTCTTGCAAGAGACGTCCAATGCACGACCATGGTTGCTTTCCAACTGGGCCAAGCTAAGGTTTCACACTTGAAAGTACCATACAGAAATGCTCCTAGATGGCATCTGATACGGATTGCAGGCTCATTTAGACCAAACAACCAGCCGCATTGCCGCAAAGATGAGCGCTGCAAGAGGCTCTGACTCTCGCGGTGAGTGAGACCTTCGTCTCACTCTCTAAGGTCCAGGTGAACTTGTACCATCAAAGAATACAGTTTTAGCGACTTGGGTCTTTGCAGATCATGAACAAGCCTGTGGTCTGATGGACGGATATTTTGATTTGGGTGCATCAAAGCTGGAAAATGTTCGGAGTTCTCTTCCCTCAAGAATTGGTGATTGATTCAATGAGAAATGTATCCAAGATCGTTCTTCAGGAACAACTTAACAAGAAGTTGGGTTTGCTGGTTGAAAGTGAAATCGTTGTCGAATGCATGCTGGCTGTCAGTAGCTTCCAACTGATAGATAGTGCTTATCTAGTTCAATTCGATAAATATCCATACGCAGGTTATTGTACGACAAATTCAGTCAACACGAAAGTCAAGGCCATCTGGCTCAGAATAAGCAAACAATGAAAATCTGAGGAACCTCACACACTTGGGGAGACTCATTCGAATGAGTCAATCTATCCAGAGTAGCAATTCAGAAATTCGATGAAGCTAGAACATGTTCCCAATCAAGCTCACCTCTTGACGTTTTTCTAGAAAATACGTCACTTAGGACATCCATCCAAACGATCTAAGTTGCTGGGGCTTGCTAGATTGATCAACAGGTCACAATTTATTTGCACGATTTATATTGCTTGCCCGGCAGCAGATTCCCGATCAGGCAGCAACCACTGTCCGCTAGAGTATATCTTGGATTAGTTGGTCTTTGGCTTGCTACAATGCTTTCGGCAACCATCACATATTCTGCTTACAAGCGCCATCAGAAAGACTTGAGACAGATCCTCTTTGCTTCTGATTCCTCGAACTAGTCTTCCGAGAGCCATCTCGGGATCTTTATGGGTTGTTCTCTATTGTCTGTCGACTGTGGTTGCCCTTATTTCGTTTTCTCGTACGTGATACGAATCTTGACGCCGGCGAAAGGGAGCAAGTTGATGTTAAAGCTTGGAGCACTGAACAAGAAATAGATCGATAGGACAGTTTTGCAACTGGTCTGATTTTAAAACTAGAAAGCATGGCTTGGAAAGCTGTTCATTTACAACCTCTAGAGATAGTCTCCCTTGACATGATAGTGGAAAGCTACAAGATCAGTTCTTAGCCCGCTCCAGGCAGCTTCTCTTTCCGGTGCCCTCGCGACTTTCTCACCTCGCCAGCTGGACCCCTACATAGCAGTGCAGATGCGTCGGGTACCAGATCTACCAAGTAACACCAGTTGTGTCTTGGTAGATCTTGGATATTCCGAAACTCGGTTCGATGAAGGGGCAAATCATGGCGTTCTTTGTGGTCGCGACATGTAGCGACACGTGGCACTAGTTTTTCTAGAGGCCCTGGCGAAATCTTTCACACCTTACCCGCCAGTTTCATTCCCACATCTCGGCCAAAGCGATAATGCAAAGATCAATTCGGGTGCGAATGTAAGAAATTATTGGACGACGGGAACGCACGACTGGTTTATAATCAAGGCTTTTACTTAGTCTTAACTTCTAGTTTAATTCTAGTTTAATGTTTCATTTTTACAATCTTGGTCCGCAGCTACAACTGGCGACTCATGCAGCCCAAACCTATGGGATAGGAGCGAGACCCGCTGCAATGCATGCAGCCTGGCACTTCCCGAACGCGCTATTGCAACCAATTATTGCGGCTGGTGTTCCCACCTCCGCGGTGACGGTGCCGAAA
>Ga0058701_10000041_pt1 | contig 96638 bp, 85 predicted proteins | sample AgamicOrMae_FD_97039 | JGI IMG/M metagenome (GOLD analysis project Ga0058701, IMG submission 97039) | Agave microbial communities from Guanajuato, Mexico - Or.Ma.e | ecosystem: Host-associated > Plants > Phyllosphere > Phylloplane/Leaf | place: Guanajuato, Mexico | collected 2012-06-04
CCTTGTAGACTTGTTGCCTACCCTATTCTAGACGCTCACTATGAACATTTTGCTGGCGCTAGGGTGGAAATTAACGTCGAACGAATATTAATGTGCGGTTAGTTTTTTCCAGAGTGTATGTGGGCTTGATTGGCCCAAGAAAAGGAGAGGAGACTTCCTTCTTTCAAGATAGAGTTCGAGCTAACACGTGAGTTTGATTTACTACTCTTTCGATGGGCGAGTAAGATATTTCCATTGACAAAATTCAAGACCCGTAGATGCTTCTACAGAAATCGTATTCAGATGAAAATTGAAAATCAAATTTGAGCACGAAGTTTTGCATCACCATCACCAAGTATCAGCAACTTTGATCATGGCACTGAGCCTGTTTGCGGACGAAGATGGGGCACTTGCCTTTAACAAGACTGTGTACCAAGCCAACAAGGCTAATCCCTGGAAGGTTTTGGAGACAATTGATCCAAATGATGCGCCCGGTCTGATGTTAACCTCCCCAATACCAATTCTGACGATTACTGCGGTGTACATTATCTTTGTATGCCTAATTGGGCCCGCCTGGATGCAAAGTCGTGACCCTTACCGGCTAAAATCCATCATTAGATTCTACAACTTGATCGAGGTTTTTTTGGCCGGATACTTGCTCCATAGGGTGCTTGACGCGGTGGAATCACCTGGTAGCTTCCTTGATTGCAACAAGGTGTTCACATTTGCTGATCAGAGCGGAACGAAAGTGTATTTGATGGCTCAATTCATTCTATTTGTAAGGTTGAGCGAGTATTTTGACACCATATTTTTCACCTTGAGGAAGAAACAGAATCAAGTGACATTCTTGCACGTCTTCCATCATGCCTTTGTACCAATATACGCTTATTGGATCCTCAGAACTGCGCCACTCAGATTCAACGTTTATATAATCATCATAAACTCAGCCGTGCATGTCATAATGTACTTCTACTACTTCTTAGCCACTTTTCAAGATAGGCCTCAACCGGGTGCAAAAGTCTCAAAGAAGGGACAAGATTCATTCATTATGCAGATAGTCATGTTCATTCTTAAGTTCAAAAAATACGTCACGCAATTACAGATCTTGCAATTCGTCTCGTTAGCATTATATACAATATACATTTACACTCGACCAAATAGTTGTGGAGTTCCGGGCAAATATCTATGGGCGAATTTTCTGCTTGCGGCCGGATTTTTGAGCCTATTTGTTCACTTTTACATCAGGTCTTACAACCAAGCGAGAGCGATCAAATCACAAGCAACAAGAAAAGCTAACTAAAAGCAACATCGTCAAAAAAAGATCGGAGATGCTTCGAGTTAGAACCGACGGTAGTCAGAGAGTCACCCTCGAGCCCGGAGATTCGTGGAGATCGATCGGCCTTGATAGTGGTTGTTCATTCCCCGATATCCAAGGATCTCATCTCACCGTAGGTCTAAAAATGGGTATAAGGCAATTGAGTCGTGGGGTAGCCTAGAATCGTTCGTCACTTGTTCGCATGGCTTCGAGAGATCACTAGTTTCAAATGGGACAATTCAATGCAATGAGGGTGCACAAATTCACTTGTCACAGTAGTATTTTCTGAATAAACTGGCCAAGGCCTTTTTTCCAGATGAAAACATAGAAAATCTTGTCCCTTTATTCTGTAGATAAAAATGTCCAGCCTATCACTCCCCTCGAAGCCCTGTGAAAAGAGGCAGAGGCCGGTAGTTTATCGGGTTTAGCTTGACCAGCGGTTCGCCGATGATCCAGAGCAGCGAAAAGGCACGCACGTTTACGTAGTTCGCCGGCTCTGGCACAACGCTTTATCCAATCCTTACATGTCCAGAACCCGGAGAAATGCCGAGTTGATCTATATTGTTTATCCTCGGCTATGTTTCAGCCAAAAAATAGTGACATCTTTCATTATAGATCATTTATCATTATTATCCATTATAAACCCAACAATATCACATCCGGATATTACTTAATTGAAGATGGCAAGAGATTCTGCCAACAGCAATGGTAATATTGAAAGGCGCTCCAGTAAACCTCAACAACATACCGTGATAAATATCGAGGCTGATGGGAAGGATAAAGACGAATCGGGAACTCCCCCAGCCAAGGTTGCAAAGGATAAATCATCTCAGGTGGCCAATAGTAATGGTAAACCAGTCAGATATGTCTACCAAGGTCGCGATCATATGGTGGAAATCTACTCCAATAACTTAAAGTGCCTCTCTCCGGCTACTTACTTGGACGATTCAATCGTTAGATTCTATATAGCCTACCTCCTGAAAGACATTTGTACTGAGAGCACAGCCAAGACAATACACGTTTTCGATAATTACTTTCACAAAAGACTATGTGAGACATTTCCACAGAAGAATGAGAATCGGGTAGATCAGAACAAATGGCGACAATTGAACAAATGGTTTAATGGTGTTGATATTTTTGAAAAAAGCTTCCTCATATTCCCGATATGTCAGGAGGAGCACTGGTTTGTCGTGATTGTTTGCCACCCCGGGGAAGTGATCGATACAGACCATGAGGAACTTATCATGACGCCAGAGCATAACGAAGATACCCGTCGTCCAAAGCCCTTGCCTGGAATAATTGTGATGGATTCACTCGGGATGAGTAAGAGGACTATAACGAAGGAAATAAGGGAGTTTTTGGATTTTGAATGGCGGACTCGTTTGACGACCATCAAGGACTTTTCCCATCATAACTTGGTCCAGTATCACCCGAAACTGCCGACCCAAACTAATGCTTTCGACTGTGGTATTTACACGTTGGCCTATCTGAAGGCCTTCGCCACGATGCCCGAAAAGTTCTACAGATTGGTGAGAGACCACACGCCGACCAATGGAGATGGAAGACAAGATCTTCCCCAGAATATGCTCGATCTCGTTAAGAAAACCCTTGATACTTGCGGTCGTGATGCCATCAAGGCACTGATACAAAAGTCATGTAAGATCGCGATGTAGACAGAAACTGAGATGCAGATATATTGAACCGATACCAAAGGTGATCCAAAAGAAATACTTAGATGAGACTAAGTTATACGAGCATTGTAAAGAATGCAGATCTAGAATCCATTACAAACTCTAGGTTTGGTTCAACCGAATCGACACATCCATCCGAATCAGTGGGCACTAAGCAGTCGAGAATATTGTCAGAAACCCCGTTGAATCACTACAAGTGTTCGGACTAATGTTGAGTTTAATGAAGTACCCTAGATTAACCAGGCAGTGCATTACTTTTGATCAGATATCTCGGCTTGATTCTTTCTATTCTGACGCATCTTTTCGATTTCTTTGAACTGTTTTGCGAAGGTTACCATGGTTTCGGCGAATTCCTGATCACGTATATAGCGGTTTGTCTGGCCCTTGTTCATCTGACCTGGTGTTCCGTCTGGATAAGACCAGTCGGGCTCGTCACAGAGGGGTCCTGTGGCATTTGGCGCCGACGGGAGTCCTAGCCTCCTCCTGAAGCGACTTATGGATAAGTAGCGACCGTAGGCTATTTTCTTCAACCCCCTTGAGGCAATGAGACTAGTTGATAATGCTTTGAACGAGATGATTTGATTCATCATCTTTTATGGCTGCCGATCTTTTCAACTTCCTTATAAATACAGGGTGCCTGTAGTAGGGGATCGTAACGGAGCACCTCGAGGGGCTCTAGTGTTCTTAATTTGATAAATATAACTCGGTGTTTGGTCACAATACTCTCCACGATAACCTTGACAAATTTTGACCTTGTAACTGCCATCTTCAAAAGACTGACAATAATGGCAGATACATCTTCATGTATGGCCGGTGTAATGAGAATCAGAATTAGATTTGCGTGAGGAGCTATTATGCAGCTGGGCCCGCATCCACGAGGTTTTAATTTTGGTTGCTGTGCGCCAATCCAGAGGGCGCTTTGCCCGTTTCGCAACTGAGTCCGGCGACCTAATGCGCAGGCGCGCACTGAGCGAACAAAACACGAGTTGACCGGAGCAATAAGCGTCATTCGAATTGTTCGTCAGTTCAGTTTCAGATTCGCTAGTGGACAAGTTGCACGCCTTTGGCTCTGTTTTGAAAGTCCAATTTTAGCAGAGTTTTAGCGCAACAGGAGGCGAATCCATTTAGATATCAAATCAAGAAGAATAATTTCTCTCAATTGAGCTCAGCATTATTTCAAGCCCTTTGAACTGAAGAAACGAGAAGATGCGTAGATACAAAATATAAGAAGACGATTGATTGTTTAATTAAGAATTATCATCTGAAGAGAAACAGACGCGCACCAAATAATCTCAAGATGGTCAACCATGACTTGGACGTCTCCAAATGTGATAGTTATCCCTTAGCAAGAATGCAGCCACATGCTCAAATGAATAGATTTAGCACAAATATCACCAAGAACCAGAATATCAACGACCATAGAAAGAAAACAAGAAGAAGAAGAGGAAGCCAGACACCAAGATCAAAGATGATCTTGGACTTCAAATTAGACATCAATAGTTTTTTGTTATTTAATTTTACAATTATCTTCACACTAATATGCTCAACTGAAGGATCTCATAATCAGCAATATATCGATAGCAAAAATAACAACGCCATACAATGTAAGTAATCCCAGTCTTGACTTATCCCCTCCAGCTGTATGAGTGTCGCGTATGAGTGTCAAGTCCCCCTAGACTTAGGATACCAGATATCTAGCACAAATAGTTTTATCAATATTCAGCTAGTGTGAGTAAACACGTCAAACCAGAGTTGAAAATTTCCCTCTCAATGTTTACCGATCCATTTGGGGTTTGCTCCATTTCTGTTATTATTATTGCCAGACAGTCTTGAACTCCATCCTCTTGGGAAAGCAGCCCGCCGAATTTGAGACCCCATAGGACAAATATCACGCGCATCTTGGCCGCATATATTGGGTCTGAACATTTGACCGGAGGTGTGAATTGCCCGGCGAGAGGTAAAGAGAGGGGCCGGCCTGAAGGATATAAGAAAGCTGCATGAAAATTCTTAAGCCAGATTGTTGTCGGGCCGAAGGATGGTGTTTGATGCGAAAATCAACAGGCAACATGAGAGAGGAAACTTTTGTTTGCACATATTTGGCTGCACATTCAATCGGTTTGATCGCTCTTGTTTACCGACAGCGACGCGCCTCTGATTTCGGGCCGATTTGGGGCCCCCGCAAAAGCCGGGCCCCTCCGGTAGAAAAGTGGCTGGAGAAGGGCAAGTTCTGGCGCGAATTATAGCAAAAAATGCACCATGCTAGAAATGCCCAATCGCTGGGATATATATTGGAGACGCCAAGTCTGCCGCCCTGGAAGACGGGCGATGTCTATTGGCTGTCGATGGAGGCAGAGGCAGAGGCAGAGGGTGGGACCAGGAGGAGGAGGAGACAGGGCGAGAATAATATCGAGAGTTGTCAGCGGAAAAGGCGGCCGAGTCGGCGAGCAAAAAGGCGACAAAGAGAAAAGTGAGGAGAAGAATTCCATCCTTGCAGCAGTGAGTGAGAGAGAGAGGGGCCCTGAGTTGCTGGTTGCTGCTTGGTGTTGGTGCTGGTGAGCAGCGGGCAGCGGGCAGGAGCGGCGACAAGGGAGGGGCAGCAGTGAGAGAAAGGGAGCCCAGAGTGTACGCGATGTTGGCAAATTAGCTCCCAAAGAATATTAGGGTGGCAGAGCACAGAGGCGGCGAGCTGAGGCAAAGGCGGAGGTGCGGAGGCAGCAGCGAGACAAAATGGGGCGATTTGCAAACGGTGGCGACATAGCACCAGAAGCGTGGACACAATGCATCTCTCTCTCTCTCTCTCTCTCTCTCTCTTTTCCCTTCCAACTGAGCAGCTCCAACGCGCCCAACGTCACTGAGCACGGGTCGCAACCAAAGCGGCCGAGCGGGCGCTCACTCTACACTGTACTCTACTTACCTGGGCGCCAGATGTGGCCGCCAAATGGAAATGTAAAATTGTTCTCCCTTTCTTGCACCTCAACTGTGGGCAACTTTTCGCCCTTGTCGTCGGGCGCACTTCGATGGGCGTCCTCCAGCAGCACCATCACGATGAGAAGCAGCAGCAGCAGCAGCAGCAGCAGTACTAGTTGGCGGCGACAGGCGAGTGTGGCTTCAGTAGAGACTTGCTTCAGAGTAGAGACTGGTGTGGACAAATGGGCGACGAGGAGAAGGAGGAGATGAAATGATTGGCGTGCGCGCAAATGTGACCGAACGCAGCCTCCTCTGCTTAAACTAAGGTAAAGTCTGCATGTGTCGTCCATTTGTTCTTTGCTCCATTTTGCGCCCCAACCTTATACCTGATATTTTCCTCCCATTTGCTGCCCACCTCGCTCGCTCACTCACTCCCCGCTAGTTTAAACTCTCGCCGCTTTAAACCACCAGCCAGCCAGCGACAGCAACTGGCCTTCTCATCACTGAGGATTTGTCTGCTCTCGGCAGAAAGCGGCAGCAAAGTGGCCAGCTCCATGCGACATGGCTCGGAAATGTTGCCGGGCCACTTTTTAATCCACAACCAACGAGCGGCCGATACTTGTTGTGTGTCTCGAGCACACGAGGGGCCCCCACTGGAACAAGGAGTGTCTGTGAGGCCCAAGCAGCGGCAGACTAGAACTGGTGGCGAGTGGGCGAGGACTAAATTTGGAGCTTATAAGACCATTAGGCGAGATTGGAGCCAGCCCAGATCCATTGGATGAGCGATGGGGCGCGTTCTGGTGCGCGCATTCTGGTCCGCTCGCTCGGGGCCCAAATTTGCCTCTTGGCCCAAGAGTGTAGGTAAACAGGAGCACAGTTTGTGCTCTGGAATCTGTGTATTTGCATAAAAGGGCGAGAGGATTTGGCATTGGGATTTGGAAATTTGGCTCGAAAATTTGCAAATCTCGAGCAGGAGGAGCACGAACGGGAAGGACACCAAGCGGGCTGGATCTGAATTGGGCCTTTTTGGGGGCCGCAAAGGAGGAAGAAGCAGAAGAAGAAGAAGTCTGCGTGAGGAGGCCCATTGAGCGTCCATTGAGCGTCCATTGGGCGAGCCGTTGGGGCAGATTGTGTGTGCTTGTTGGCCCGGAATGATTTTTAGACATTTCGCTTGATTCAATATTTGCGGTTGGCCAAAATTGGCATCCAACGGGCGCACGGGCGGAACCATTTTGCCTCCTCCATTTGGGCCTCTCCACTGCTGGAGACGCATCGTCGGCGGCTTATCGGCTCGCAGTGGTTAGTCTCTAGTGCTTTCCTGGTGGCTGGTGGCTTGTGGCAGTTGGCGAGCCGAACGCAGTCGGCCAACCATTAGGCGTGCGCGATGACAGACCAGCCCTAATGGAAGCCAAGGGCCGCCAGCTGATTGGCTTTTAGACGTCCAATTAATAGCTGCTGGCCGCCACTCACCTGGCAGCAAAGTGGGCGCTCGTTGTGTGCTGCTCGTTGTGTGCTGCTTCATGGTGGTTGTGCATATTTTGTTTGGCTGCCACAGGACAGCATGACTCTGGCGGTAATTATCTCCAGCCAGCCAGCCACTCAGCAAGCCTCAGTGCTGCGGCCGAATAATGTATAATGGCACTCTGCGCGCCAGTGTCTGCCAGTGGTGTGCACGCTCGAGCAACGGCGCCCGCTTTGTTGCCCCCAGTTCGCTCGGAGGCACAATTAAAAAATGACCATTTTGTTTGTTTAACTTGCGCCCTGCCGATGCAGTTGGGGCGGCGGCCAACCACTCGAATGTGTGTGTGTGTGGCAAGCAGCACGAGCGAGCAAGCCAGCGAGAGATGGTCGAGAAACACGAAGGGAGCACCACAGTGGCTGGGGAGCAGTAATGCAGAGAGGCAGGCCCACCAGCGAGACGAGCTGGCCCGCCGGCAGAACAATGAGACGGAGGAGGCAACTTGTTGTTGTTGTTGTTTCGAACATTGAGCCTTGTTAGCGAGCGTTTGGGGGCGAAAAAAAGCCGCTCGTGAGAGGCTGCTGCCTGTCGGCAAAGCTTGTTGCTCTGTGTGGCTCTGGTGCGGCCCATTTGCATGACTCATGCTCGTTCTTTGGTCTTCAGTCTTCAGTCTTCGGCGTTTGGTGTTCGGTGTTCGGTGTCCATCGGCCGGCTGGCGCCACGAGGCAGCGGGGCGGCGAGAATGCGGCCACCGAGCGTTGACTTTGAGCGCGTGCGAGCTGCTTGGGCCGCTTTCCAGCCGGTGGGAAAGCCACGAGGAAGCCAATGCACTTGGGCAGTCTGAGGATGCCCTAAGGACGAGCTAAGGACGCCCTGAGGACCAGCGGCGGCGGCAACAGACGACGCCCACAGCCACAGCCGCATGCCTGCAGACAGACCAGAGCTTCAGACAGACCATAGCTTCAGGATGGGCGGCCTCTCGAAGGGCGGCAGCTGATCGTGAGCACTTCCTTGGGGGCCGAAAATGTGGCCAAATGTGGGAGCTTTTGGGCAGCGTTTCAGGCGCGCACGACACTGATTTTTCCAGCGCCAAGAGGGGGAGGCGGCCTTCTTCTTCCTGCTGCAATGGAGCTGCAATGGAGCTGCAATGGAGCTGAGGCCAATCTGGGGAGGCAAAAGCAAAAGCAAAAGCAAACAAAACATATCATCAAGTGGTGCTGCTTGCTTTCCTGCCTTCCCTTAGACGTTCAGGAAGATATAATGGCCCACAGGAGCGCCCCCCTTCATGCTGGTGCCACTTGACCACCGGCAGCAGTGGGCCGAGCCGCACGAACTGGCCCGAATTGGCTTGAATTGGTCCTCCGCTCGGGGTGGTCTCCCAGCGGCCAACAACTGTTGGCCACTGACGGCCACTGACAAGGCTCCGAGTGGTCCGAGTGGTCAGCGCGCAGTGGTTAGTGCTCCCAGATTGGGAGGAGAAGCGCCGAGCCGAGAGGATCCCGCGCCAGACTAGCTCTCGAGGAGGCCCAGTGGGTCCAGTGGGCTAAGAGCAGCCAGTGGGGCAAGAGCAGCCAGTTTGTGGCCGCATGAGCTTGAGTTTGAGATTGAGGAGAAAATTGACTCGTCGAAACTCGGCGCCGACGTTTATCGCGATTAAGATGACTGGTGGGCACAAATGGCCACTCACTGGCTCACTGGCTCATGGCGCACACGAGCAGCAGGTAGAGACACACCGCAGACTCTCTCTGGTCTGTCTACCCCAGTCTCTGTTTCAATGATCGCGCACAAGTGCACTAAGCACTGTGCACTGTGCGCAGACAACTGGGCCGCCTCCTCGGCCTCTCTGACAGGCCGAAGATGGATCGATACTGGCGATCAAGTTGTCTTTGCCGTTGCTGCTCGGCTGCACTTTATGCTCGCTTAGAGTAGCCACAAACAAGAGACTCTTGAGGAGGACGAAGGAGAGTCTTCCAGACGAGCAGTAGTCTGTATGCAGAAGCCGCAGACTAGGACGCATGGAAAGAGAGTTGCCAAAAAAGAGCGGCCAAAAAAGAGCAGCCAAATTGGGGATGAAGAAAAAAGGGGCGTGTCCAGGCTGTTGGAAACCACGCCTGAGGGCTGGGGATAAGCATGAGCATTGGGCATTGGGCATTGGGGGGAGATCATGCATCATGGAAGCCAGTTTGTTGTTGCCTTCGGTCGGCGCTTGTTCTCGGTCGGCGGAGTGTGAGCATTGCCTGTTGTTGTTGTTCGAGTTTGAGTTCAAGTTCAACCTGTTGTTGTTGCGCTCCGTTGGCGCCTCCTTAGGTTGGGCCCAGCCGTGTTGCGTTGTTGGGCCAGTTGTTGTGCGTTGGGCCGGCCGGCCGGGCGATTGTGCTCCGGCGAGCTGGCCCATTTGGAGGCGCTTTCAGTCGGCGGCCAACGAGAACAAGTGGACGGCGGCGGCGCTTTTCAATTGCTATCTCGTTGGGGCTTTCATCTTGCTCTCTGGTCTCCGCTGTCAGCAGCTCGTTAGCGCTTTGTTTGCCATTTGGCGGCCAGCTCGTCGCGCGCCACCAACATGCAAGACAGGCGGCGGGCCTGCAGACAAGCGGCGGCAACTGCACAGTGCACACTGCTTACTGCTCACTGCTCAGTGTCTGTGTGGCGCCTTCGAGCCGGCGAGCTTTCTCGGAAGGGCCAAGTGCAAGGGCCAAGTGCAGCGCAACAAGCAGGAAGGCTAAAAGGGGCTCGCTAATGAGCTGTCCAGGCGGGCCGGCGCGCGCACAGCTCACTTGCAGCGCTGCCCACTAGCTCACTTGCTCACTACAGTCCACAACTGGAAGCCCATTATTCGAGGGCGCAATTATTCTGCAACGCTCATTGTGTGTGTCCGGCCCATTGCAAACAACTGCATTTGCCACCAGCACCACAGCCTAAGCTCCACGATCCACAATACAACCAATTGAAATGGGCAATTATTTGCTTCCTCTCGGGCGCTCTTTTTCCAAGCCAGATTATCTCTCTCTCTCTCTCTTGCCTACTCCCAAATGGGGAGGCCCAAAGGAGAGCGACAAAAGGCCACTCAGAGACACTCAGAGAGAGACACAAACTCGAGCTTTGGACATGGAGAAAAATGGGCGCACAAACATCACAAGCAGCAAGGTAGAGGAAAAGGCAGAGAGAGTTCAGACGAGAGGCCAACTAAATTGGCCCTCGTCTCTCGGCCAGGCGGCGGGCCAGCTGCTCTTGCACTTCCTGCAAACTCTGCTTTTTCCTCCAAATTTGCCCATTTGCCCATTTCTCCATTTCTTCAACTGGAAAACTCTCCATTTCTCCATTTCTCCAACTCGCCAACTCGCCAGCTCTCCAACTCGACAACTCTACAATTTGGCCCACAAAGCGAGCCAACAAAGCAAGCCAAGTGACGACGCAAGCAGTGCCATTACGTCTAATTAGCATATCGTCAAGCGCTCGTCATCGTTTGGCCCAACTGGCCAGAGGCGCTTATAGTTTAGGGCCTCGTTGGGCGGCACTTGTTGGTGCGCTTGTTGGTCTTGCTCTTTTTTGCAATAGTCTTTTGGGATAGGAAGTAGCCCCGAAGACTGTCTGAGGGTCGTTTGTCATTGAAGAGACAAGGTTAGCTGCAGAAAGTGATTAGCTTATTGATATTGTCCTCTCAGAAGTAGTAGAATTCCGCTGTTATAGGTGATCCCAAACTGGCGAGATTGGTGAGACGAGAATAGTTTGCGAGTGAAAAGAGTTCCACTCTCAAAAGAGTTTCACTTTCACGGTCAAATTTGACGAGCTCTGTGTCTTGAGCGACTTGAGTCGCCAAACACCTGAGTGTTTATTGCTAAAAAGTTTGGACAATCTCGCCCAATGGACAATGAAATGTTATGTGATTATTACAATCATGATTTGTGCTGGCAACTGTCTGGCACTCTTTTGATTTTCGGCCTAAGTGCCACACCAAAGTTTTATACGGCACGAAATCAGCCACTCGGCGAGCTTGTGGTGGAGCCGCTTCCTGTGGTTGAGGCGCCCAAAGTGGTCGAAGTGTTCTGAGTGTTCGAGTCGCCTGTTGTTGAGCTCGCCGGCGCTGCCTCTCCACTCGGCGAGCTGGAGACTGCCTGTGGACTGGCCGTGCTCGAGGCTGGACTTGAGGCCGCCGGGGCGGAAGTGTCCTGAGCCTTCTCAGTGGAAGTGGGCGCCTCACTTGATGGTGCGCTGGTTGTGCTGCTTCCGGCGCTCGTGGTGGAACCTTCGGGTGTTCCAGTGGCTGGCGTGCTGCCTGTTGTACTTCCTGCAGTGGTGGTGCTTGTCTGCGGCGCCTCACTGCTGCCAGTGCTCGTCTGCGGCTCTCCACTGGTCGAGCTAGAGACTGTGGTCGAGCTAGAGACTGTGGTCGAGCTAGAGACTGTGGTCGAGCTTGTGGTCGAGCTTGCAGTCGTACTCGTCAGAGCACTAGTACTTGGCCCACTGGTTGTCGTGCTGCCACTGCTTGGAGCTGCCGTCGTGCTGGTGCTGCTGCTCGCCCCTTCCGGTTTGGCGGCCACCTGTTTGGCGCTCTTCTCCTCCTCCTTCTTCTGCTCCTCCGGCTTCTTCTCATCGCCCTCGCCCTCGCCCTTCTCCTCCTGCTGGCCCTGCTCCTCCTCCTCCTGTTCCTCCTTCTTCTTCGTCAACTCAACATCCTCCTCCTTCTCCTTCTCTTGGCCCTCCTTCTCTTCCGGTTTCGGCGTTGTACTCGAGCTGGCCGCCTTCTCCTTGCCCTTCTCCGCCGGCGACTTCTTCTCCTCAGGCTTCTTCTTTCCGCCCTTCTCGCCCCCCTTCGCCCCTTCGCCCTTCTTCTTCTCCTTCCCCTCCGCCTTCATGTCCGACTCTTCTTCCGGTTTTGCTGTGGTGCTCGAGCCAGACTCCTCCTTCTTCTGCTCGTCCTCCTTCTCCTCCTCTTGCTCCTCCTCCTCCTCCTCTTCGTCCTTCTCGCCCATCTTCTTCTGGCCCTCCTCCTCCTCTTCCTTGGGGCCCTTCTTCTCCTTCGGCTTTCCAGCCGCCTTGCCAGCCTGCTTCTTCTCCTCCTCGCCACCCTTTTCTTTCTCTTTATCTTTCTCTTCCTCTTGACCATCCTCCTCCTTCTCTTTCTCTTGACCTTCCTTCTCCTTTCCTTCACCAGCTTTTTCATCCTCCTTCTCTTGGCCCTCCTTGTCCTCCGGCTTTGGAGTGCTGCTCGTCTGGTCCTTCTTCTGTTTCTCTTTCCCCTTTTGAGCTGGCGACATCTTAGCCTTGGGCCCCTTCTTCTTCTCGGCGCCTCCCTTCTTTCCAGCAGCCTTCTTCTCCTGCGGCACCTCCTCCCCCTCAGGTGTCTTCTCCTCCTTCTCCTGTCCCTCCTTGTCTTCATCTTTCTCCTTCTCCTTGTCTTCCTGGGGCGCCTCAGTGCTAGCCTGTTGCTCTTTCTGCTTCTTCTTTCCTCGCTCGGCTGGCGACATTTTCTTCTCGGGCGACTTCTTTCCACCAGCACCCTTTTTGCCCTTCTCTTTGGGCTCTGCTTTCTCCTTCTCCTCAGCTTTCTCCTCCTTCTCCTCAGGCGACTCTTCCTTCTTCTTTGGCGCCCCCTTTTTCGCCCCCTTCTCCTTCTCCTGCTCCTTCATCTTCTCTCTGCCCTTAGCTGCCGGCGACTGTTTCGCCTTGCTCTTCGGCTGCTCCTTTCCTTTCCCTTTAGACTCCTTGTCTCCCTTGCCCTCCTTGTCCTCCTTGCCCCCTTTTGCACCGGCCTTCTTCGCAGGTGCCTCCTTCTCCTCAGCCTCCTCGTCGCCCCAATCGTCCTCCTTCTGCTCCATTGGCTCCTCCTCGCCCTTCTCTCCGCCCGCATCCTTAGCCCCCTTTGCCCCCTTTCCTCCAGCCTTCCCCTTGGGCTTCGGACTCTTAGCTTCCGGTTTGCCTTTCTCTTTCCCCTTGGCTTCCGGTTTCTCCTTTTCGCCCTTTTCCTTCTCTTCCTTCTCCTTCTTCTGCGGCTCCTCCTCCTCGAAGCCAGTCTCGTCCGCCTGTTGCTCCTCCTCGGCCTTCCGCTGCTCCATTGGCTCCATTGGCTCCTCCTCGTCTGGCGTCTCCATGGACTTTTGCTGCACCTGTTCTTCTGGCTCGGCCTCTTCCTGTTGCCTCTTAGGCTGTCCCTTAGAGGCCGCCTTTCCTTCCGGTTTCCTTTCCGGTTTGCCTCCTTTACCTTTCGGTTTGGGCGCCTTTTTCGCGGCCGGCTTCTGTTTGGCCGCCTTGTCGCAGGGAGTCTCTTCCTTCTCCTCCTTCTGCTGCTGCTGCTGTTCGGCCGCCCGACTTGCTCCTCCTTTCGCCCCTTCCGGTGGGGGCGACTTTCTCACTGGGCGTGCCCTCAGCGCCTGAGACTGAGACTGAGGCTGAGACTGAGGTTGTCTCTGAGGTTGTCTCTGAGACTGTGCTTGTTGCTGGTTTGGCGGCGGTCTGAAGAAGGCCACTCCGCTCGATTCGGCGCCCGCCGGCTGCTCGAAACCCGGCGGCTCAGGAGCTCGCTGGCGTCTGGTTGCCGTTTGTTGCAGTTGTTGGCCTGGCGAGCGAGCATGTTGGCGTCTGGTGTTTGCACTTGGCTGCTGCTGCTGCTGCTGGACTCTCGTTTGCGGCCCAGCAGCAGACTGGCGGCGTCTAATGTGCGGCGTGGCTATGCTTCCGTCGCGATTTGGCGTCCTGTAATTGTGCAGAAAGTAGTCCATTTCAGAGTCGCGCGCCGACCACTGTCTCTGTTGATACTGTCTCGGTTGTGGTTGCTGGTACTGTTTGGGTTGCTGTTGATACTGTTGTTGTTGCTGTTGGAATTGTTGGCGGCCCATGAGGTTGGCGTTGCGGCCATTTGGGGCCACTTGGGGCCTCTGCCACTGCGTCTGAGGCTGAGGCTGAGTCAGAGGCTGCGAGTGGGCGTTCATGGCGCCCCACTGAGGCCCGCTCAGTCGCCGCAGACTGTCCCCGGCGACTCGCGGACTGCGCTCGCCGGCCGCTCGACTTGCTGCCGAGTTGCTGCCCGCAGAGAAGCCTCCGCGCGCAGACACTGACTGACACTGACCAGCCGCCGGCCTGCTGATTGCGTGTGGCCAGTTGCACACACTCAGCGTCTCGTCGAACTCGGTGCCTTAGGTGCAGTTTTGCGTCCGTTGATTAGTTCATTGGTTGCCATTTCCAGTTGCAATTTGGTTCGAGCAGTTTTTCGCCAATTGGTTCGTGAATTGAGTTGGCCCATTTGGTTCACATGAGAAGGCCAGTTAGTTTCTGCTTCTGAGAGTGTGCGATTCTGCGCCAATTGGAGGCCGAAAATTGCAAGAAATTGCAAGAAATTGCAAGAAATTTAGAGAAATTGCCAGAAATTGGACACAGTCTCCAATTTGTCATTTGCAAGAAGAAGCCACACACTTTCAGGCACACTTTCAGGCACACTTTTGGGCAGTTTTCAAGCAACAAACTGGCACAAAACTGCCACTTCGAGAGGCCCTTTTTGTCGTAAAACAACTTATTGAGTTCCAGTGCTCGAATTTTATCCAATTTCTGTCCAATTTCTGTCCAACTTTTGCCAACTTTTAACCGCTGATCTTTGACAAAGAAGAGCACAGCACACAGTCTCCAGCAGAGTAATTGGATTTAATTTGACGCTCGTGGCGTCTCGTTTGCACCAAGTGGCCACACACAAACTGCGCTCATTTGCTCCATCTCTCTCAGTGAACGACTAGCCACAGTCTGCGGCCAGCAGTCACTTTGCGCCACTTTCTTGCTAGAAAAACGAAGGAAAAGACGCAAGCACAAGACCCAAGGATAAAATGCCAGTTTTATTCTAGCCCTAGTCCTCAGCTACTTACCAGGCGGACAGGAAAACTGGTGCGCCGTCAACTGGCCTCTCTGCCACTGGTCGACGCAGCGCACAAACCGCTTGCAGTCCTCAGGCTTCACGAAGAAGCCTTCAGATTGGCACTGGAAGGCGTCTGCTCTCATTGAGACAAGCTCCAAGTGGACTGAGAGCAGCACTGCCAAGGCCACAAGAGAGCTCGCCGAGCTTGTCTTGCTCTTCAGCTTAGCTTTGGTCTTGATTTTGGCCATTTTTTGCGGCTCCAAATCTGTTTTGTTTGCTTCGCTGCGAAATTAAATCTGAATTAATTTGCTCAATCTTCCAATTTGTAACTAGAGTTTATCAATCTCACTTCGAGCACTTTTTTCTATTCGAAAGTTGCCACTCTCACTCTTTTCTAATCTGCCTCCAACTGCTTCCAACTGCTCTTCTCAGGCCCACTGATTGGCCCTCTTCCTCCGGAAATGCTGCTTAAATACTGCACCGGAAAGTGTGTTGCATCTGAGTTGAGTGTTGCCAATTATTCAAGCAAACACTTGGCCTAAACAACTTGAGCTAAGTTGCAAAATCTTTCTTTAAAGTTGCAAAATTGATGCAAATCCAATGGATCTTTTTTCGAAGTGCCCAAAGTTTCGGATTTCCGATTTCCGCTCGCGAACTGCTCAATCGGAAGTCTCGAAATGCATCACACTTTTGAGAGAAAAGGTTTGAGAAAAAGGGCCAGCAAGCTAGACTGAAATGCAACAGTCACTTGCACTCACAAGCCTGTTTTATACTTGCTTGTCTGCCCCTCGAGACAGTCTCTCGCTCAGTGCCAATTTCACTCAATTCGTCGTCTGCCACATAACTCCTTCTTTAGACACACTTGCTTTCCCCTCGAGACTGTTTCAAGTTGAATTGAAATGATCGGAAATCATAAGAATAAGAAACTATGAGAGATTATCAGAAACAGTCTGCAGAGTTTCATTTGGAAAGCAGCGAGAACAAACAGAGAAAATGTTCATAAAGTTCCATAAAGTTCAGCCAAATCTTCGGGGAAAATACCTCCAAAATAAGCGTGACTGATTGGCCGCGCGGGAAACAATGCTGCCCAAATGGAGTCCCCGGAGACTGTCTCTAAAGAGAGAGACACTCTTCAAAGCTCGTGTGTGGCCGAAAAGGCCCAAAAAGGAGCCTCGTTCATGAATATTGAATGCCTAATTAATTCTCAAATATGCGAATAAGCAACTCAACAAGCGCGAGACAGTCTCTCCACTGGCTTTTGGCTTCGATTTTGATTTTGATTTTGATTCTCGATTGGGCAAGAGGAGAAAAATCTGATGCTTTAATCAAAAATTGTTTGCCGCCTCCCAACCAGCTCACCTAAGCTGCAACCTGTTCCCAGGCCAAGACAATCTCGACAACTGTCTGCAACTGAGACAACTGACTCTCGAGGGGCCTTGCTCGCTTGAGGCCGCTTGCTGAGCAGAAGCTGGGCTCGTGTGAGGGGAAAATGCGGCGGAAATGGCGAGAATGTTTCCTCAAGGCTTGAAATAAATCTCCAAAATGGGCTCGAAAACCTTTGGCCAGAGACAGACTTTGGATGAATGGAAAATATCGCACACAATTTATTGGGCCCTAAGGGTTGGCGTGAAAAGGTCAACATTTGGTTGAAATGGCTTCTTTTTCGGGGTTTTTTGGCGGATTTTTGGGGCAAAACGCGGCTAATTGGGGCAAAAAGGGGCAAAAAGGGGCAAAACGGGGCAAAAAGAGGGGAACTTGGGGCCAAACTGGAACGAGAAAGTTGCACTCAAACTGCTTGGCCGCCAGCCAAACGGCGCTCACTCTCCACTCGCCGGCCCTAGTCTGTGGCGCTCGACGCTTCTCGCCAGCAAGGAGCCACAAGGAGCCCACAGGAAGTCCAAGGCCGAGGAGGAACAGGAGGAGCCGAGCGAGCGAGTGCTGCTTGGCGCCGCAGAGCCAAAGCAACATTGATCGGCGTCTCGAATCCAATTGATTAGAGCCTTTGGCTTGCACGCGCCCGAATCGAGAGCCGCGGGTGGTCCTCCGGGGCGGGCGCGCAACAGGCGGCACGTGGCCGCAGGCTCTCTCTGCCTTTGAGGCTCGCGCGTTGCGTCTTGACGGTGGCGAATCTTGCCAAGATAATGTGCAATAATGTGCGCCCAAACAGCGTCCACGCGCCGCCACAGGAAGTCTGCGGCTGCAGTTGCCCTTGTCTCAACATGCACTCTGCGCGCACCTTGCAATCTGGCCACCTTGCGGCTGGCACCATCTAATTAGCATATGCAGCGCGCGCCCTAAGGAGCGGCGGAAGAGGCGCCAGCGGAAGGCAGTGGCGGGCAACTCTCTGGCGGCTGTTACGCAAACTCTTCGCGCAGAGAACTCTTCTGCGAGTTTTCTGCCCTCAGAAGAGAGCTTCTTGCGCCTTTTGTGCCTTTTCTTCCTGAGCTAAGGCTGCCAAATTGAGCATAATGATTGCGGGCTTCCCCATTTGGCGGCCGGGCATTAGACTTAGACTTAGACTAGTGGCCCATACACAGTGTTGCGCCAACTTGGACAATCTTTTTCGAGGCTTCCTCTTGAGTTTGGCTGCTCGGGCGGCCACCTTGCAGTTGTGTGTGGCCCTGCAGACCTTGAGAGGGGGAAAATCGGGCGCTCCGATCGGAAGGAGCGATCTCCGATTGCAAATCAATGGCCAAATGAGAGTGGTGGGCCGTGTTGCAGCCGAGCTTGCGTGTGGGACACAAAGCAGAAAGCAGGACGCGCGCAGAGGAGCACGCCAATTGCTGAAGAGGAACACTGCACACTGTATGCAGTAATGCGCACTGCTTGCCGCACACAGTGAGTATTGCTGCACACAGTGTGTAGTGCGCCTTCCAATGACAGTCCCACTCTCACTTCTGGGCGGCTCTCCCGCAACTCGAGTGCCCCATTGCACCACTGCACTGCTGCCCCATTGCACCGACTTCTTGTGGGCCTTCCTGAGCGTGAAGCAAGTGAATGGGGCTCCAATTGGAGAATGAGCCTCGAATTGGATGAAAGAAAGTCGCCTCGACCAGCCTTTTGTGTCTCCGCTCATTCTCGGCGGCAAGAGAATAGCTCTGCAATGCTCTTGCAAGACTCCTCCTCAACTGCAACTTCGAAAGTTCAGCTCCAGACTGTGTCTAGTTGTGCCGTTTTCTCAACACAACGAGACACAGTTGCAGAGCGGCCCTCAAATGGGAGCAATCAATTGGAGCCGCCTCGTTCCTCCAAATCGATCTTGTGCCCCTCATTTGTTGCTGTATTTTGGCCCTCTTTTGGCTTTCTTCTGCTCCTCTTTCACCGTCATTTCACTGTCTGTCCAAGAGACAGTCTTCGGCCGGCCCACATTTGCCTCCCATTTCCATGCTGCTTGTGTTTTTCCAACTCTCTAACCACTCGTTTTTGCTGCCAAAGTTGCCCTTTGTCATTTGGGGGCACTTGCAAGTGTTGCTCGCAAGTGTTGCTTGCAAGAGCCGTCTGCAAGTACTGCTTGCAAAAGCCGCTCGCAAGCAAGAATGGAGCCCAATGAACGCGACTGAATAGAGACAGTCGCGTTCAGTCAAAGCGAAGAGACGCAGAAATATGACGAGCTCCAATTCAGCTGCGAGAAGAGCCCTCAGACTCAGACACAGACACGAACTCTGCTCGGCCGCCAATCACTTTTTTGCTCTCTTTTTGGCTCAGCTGCGAGCCAGAGCAGAAAAGAGGCCCCCCAGAGGCCACCTGATGCTCCGGCTGGCTCGCTCACACAGTTTCTGGGCGGAAAAGACGAGCTGCTGGGTGACTTTTGCGCCCGCCGGCCCTTAGGATCGGCTTTGTCCAAGGCCCAACGCGTTTTTCTCAACGCTTTTTGGGCCGCCGTTTCATCAGCCAGACGCACATAATTGCACTCTGCCAGTCTGCGCCCTCCCACAGACAGTGGCTCGTTCGCGCACTCCTAAAGGCCAGTCTGATTGCCTTTTTGTCTTTGCCTCTTTGCCTCTTCCTTTACGCGCCCACCAACGCCCTTCGGTGGCCCAAATGGCGCCGGCCGGTGTCACTTTCTGGCCAACTGGGCAGCCAGGGGGCCACCAAGAGGCGACTTTGGCGCGAAGTTGTCCCCAGGAGAGTTGGCCCTCGGGGGCGCCAATTACGCTGGACGCCGGCAGCCAGTGGGCCCCTCTGGGCGCCGCTCGAGTGCCGAGAGGCCGGAGCTTAGGGCAGCTTGGTGCAAACAAGTGGCCGGCTTTCCGGCGGCGAAGAAGTGGGCGCAATCCTTAGGGCAAGTTGTGGGTGCTGAGCGCGCCCTAAGGATTGCCAGCGGAGATTGTGCAGAACATGCACACGATTTGTCCAAGCGCCACACCTAAGAGCGTGCGAGAAAATCGTTTGCCCGAAGGGCGCGCGAACGACTGGGGAAAAAGCCCGTAGGAATAGTGCACATTTGCGCTTATTAGTGCGCACTCTTGCAGCCTGCAGAGTGCAAAGTGCAGTCTTTAGCGTGCTGACTGGTTGGCGCTCATCGAGTTTGCCAAACGGGCTCGTTTTTTTCTCTATTTTTGCTTCAGTTTGAGGTTAAAAAAGGAGCTGGTGTTTTAGCTGGACTCTGGAAGAATGTTGTCCGGCGCCAAATGGTTTCACTGGCGCCATTTTTATTGCTCCGAGCTGGCAAACAGCGAGCAGCAAGCAGGAAAAAGGAGGAAGGAAAAAGCTCGCCCCAAAGCTCATTCTTGTGCCTCCTCTTGGCCCTTTGCACTGGCCAGCAGTCCAGACGGAGTGCAATCTTGCGCCCCAAGTGGACCACAATTTGCCGCCGACCACCACTGACAACCACTGGCTCACGAGCGACGAGCAGCGAGCGACGAGCAAAGAGCAATGAGCAGATCAGTAAACACACACACTCTTCGAGGAACAACAATCTCGACCCATTTCACTTCATTAGTGCGCCAAACTGGCGCCAGAGACCAGCTCACTGTGGCCGCACACAGTCTCCGGCGAGCGGCACTTATTTCACTTATCGCAATCAGATCAAAATTGATTCCGACGCTCAATGGGCGCCCCAAGCTCAGGAGAGACAGGCCCACCAATTGGGCTCCGCAATTGGCGCACCAACGAGACAAGCTCAATCCGAGGCTAATTTGGGCCAGTCTGAGGCGCAGTTTCTCGCCGGCGCTTGACGGGCGAGCTCCATCCGGTTTGCTTGGGTCCATTGGCGCGATTGGATCACTTGCTTGGCTTCGCGCCAGACAATCTGCTTTGATGGCGAGCTGAAACGAGCTGAGTTTGTTTACTTTTCCCGCAGACAGTCTCGCGCGCGCACAGCCCAGCACAGTGCAGCCTGCACAGTGCAGAGCTCAGCTCGCGCGGCCGCAGACTGTCTGCGGTGGACTGGCCAGCGCAGTCAGTCTCGCACAGTCAGTCTCGCAAAGGGCCCACTTGCTCCATTCTCGAGCTCAGATGAGCCTCACAATGAGCCGCAACACGACCAATTGGGCGCCGCCAACCGCAAACGATGCTTCTTATTATTGCCCAATTATGCTCGTCTGCTCTGCTCGTCTGGCTCCAGCCCTAAGCGTCCGGCTGGGCACTTGTTCGCCCGCTCGAGACTGCCTTCTGCTCGTCAATTTGTCCGCCGCCACTTGGCCGCCATTTCTCAGCCTGAAACGGGCCTCAAGGAGCCCAGAAGGAGCTCCCTTCGATCTGCTTGGAAAACAAAGACGAGCAGAGAAATGAACTCCTCGCTCGCAGATTCCTCGCTCGCAATCCGGCGCAGTTCATTGCCTGGTTTGTGCCCGCCGCTGCTCATCAGCCACGAGGATGAATTGCAATGCGGCCAATGCGGCGCCAAAAGTGCGCCCAACTTGGCCGCAAACAACTCACAGTCCGCCGACAACACTCGTCCCCCACTCACGACTCTCTGCTGGCCACTTGTTTCCCTCGCCAGCGAGCCAGCCGCTCGCCCGATTGCCCTTTTCAATTTCCCCTCCCGCCCCCCGCGCGCCTCCCCCGCCCCGCCGGCCCGTCGACGCGCTGACGGCCGCCGGCGCCACCGCTCCGTCTCGCCCCTGCCTTGTCCGCCGGCCGCTCACCAGCGCCGACCTCTCAGCTTCAAAGCCGCCCCTCCCGTGGCTTCGATGGCGCCCCTGCGCGCATTTTTATACAGCGGCCCGCGCCACGCCCCCTCGCTGGACGCGGGCCGGGGGCGCGGCCGGCTGCTCATTTGGGCCCAATCGGGCGCCTAATGGAGCGGCGGCGGCCGGCGATTAGGCGCGGCGGGCGCGGCGCCGACTTCCTGAGGCCTGAAAACCCAGGCAGAGGCGCACCGTTCCGCTTTGGGACGCTTGGGGCGAGTCCACCGTCGAGGGGGCGTGTGAACGGCGGGCGGGGAATTCCGCTGGCTACTTGTTGCCCACCTCGATCCTAAGGAGCGGCCGCAAATGCATCGAGAGGCGCCCAAAATGCATTGAGGGGCGCCCCAAACGCTGCCTAAGATGCCGCCCACTCTCGGCCGGCCGCTGGACAACAATGCGTCCAGCAGCGCAGGTAACAATTAGGCAGTGTGGGCCCCCAACTGCACTGGAGCGGCGGCCCTCAAGTGGCGCTCCAAGAAGAGAGCAGTCGGCGTCTGTCGTCGAGTGGCGCCCGCGAACGATGATTAATTTATTTGCAGCTTGTTTGTTTGGCTTAGAGAGTTGTTCGCGAGCCAAATTCGGGCGAATTTACAAGGCAAGAAGGCAAGTGAGTTTGTTTTGCAAAGGCGGCTTCTCAGCTTCTCAGCGCCGCCCAGAAGAAAGTTGAAGACAGTCCACGATGGCCAATCGTGCAAGTGAGCAGCGCCCAAGTGAGTTGAGCTGCAATCGAGTTTGTGTTCAATAATTTGGCCAGTTTGATAATCATTTTTCCCACTTGTTAAAATGCAAACTCCGGCCGAAAAAGCGACTGTTTGTCCGAGTGGAGCACTTTCGGCGGATCGTTTGCTTTGGGCCATCGTTTTTCAGAGCTTAGCTCTGTGGAAGTGGAAGTGGAAAGGGCAAAGAGGTGGAAAAGTTGGCGAGAGAAGAGCCAAGACAAGCCGAACACAATCGCCGCTTGTCTCTGGCCACAAACAGGCGACTCATTTTGGAATCATTTCGAGAAAGTTGGAATCATAAAGAGAATTTACAAATCTTCCTCTCGCTTGTTTTTTGACCGCAAACGAGCTTGCCAGTTTGGGGCAGCCAAAGCAAAAGGAGCTTGCCAGTTTGCTTTCTGCTTGCAGGAAAGTCTGTTTGGCGGCCAACTTTTGGGCCAACTTTTGGGCCGCCAAACAGACTTTTCTTCTGGACAAATGGAAATTCGGGCGCCAAAGCTAAGCGGCGAGACGAAGACTGCGAGCGAGGAAACTTTGCCAAGCTCGAAAGGCCAAAAGGACGACGAGCAAGACTCTGAAGTTTGAGTTTGGCTTAAAAGTTTGAGTAAAGAGCAAAAAGAGCCCAAAGACTGTGACTGGCGCTGCTCAGGCTCCAAAGAAGCAAAGAAGCAAAGAAGCTCGTGTGCAGCAGACAAAGTCATTTTTCTTTCCACTTCGATTCTCTTTATTTCCTCCCGATTTTTATTCCTCCATTTCCATTCTTATTCCCATTTTTCCGCCAACTTTTCGCCAGCTTTCCCTCCCTCGCTTGTCATTAATCGGCCTCCATCGAGCTTGAGACTGTGTCTTGGCCGAGCGCTGGATGGAAATGCGAAAAGAGAGACCAAAATTAGAGCACAACAAGGCCCACTGACACTTGTTGGCGGCTTCTTTCACTGCCCCTTTTGCTCCATCTTCTCACTTCTGGCCCTCCAATTCAGTTTTGGTTTAGTTTAGTGCCAACTAGATGCAGTGTGTTGACGCCAAACGGCGACTCTAGTCTCTAGTTTTCAGTCTTGAGTATTCAGTCTCTTGTCTTGAGGGGCAAACGGGCGGCCGCAACGCAAACTCAGCAATGCAAACTCTGCACTGCAGACCTAAGGTGCGCAGAGGCGCACAGCAACTGAGCCAGAGTCGCGCGCATTGGACGCTTTGTTTTGGCTTTTTGGCCGCAGACTGTGTGTCGCTGCTCGCGAGCACTTTCGCGCGCCACCCAGCTGCTTGTTGCAGCCGCAGGTGAGCTCAGATGTGGCCAGTGACCAGCCGCAACAAAACCAACTGGCCACCACTGACCACTGGCCACTCAGTTCGGAGAGGCCGAAACAAGTGGCCGCTGCAAATCAATGGAGCAGAACTGGCCTGAGCAGCAGAGGACTTCTCATTGCCTCGCTCCAGTCAACTTCTTGGCCGCCACCATTTGGCCAAGTAATATTTCCCCATTCGTCCGATTTCGAGCTCCCTTTTCCGCCGCCCAAATTGCCCACCTTGTTCGTGTGTGTTTTCGAAAACGAAAACTAGAAGGAAAACGAGAAGGAAAACGCAAAGGAAAACTCATGCTCGAACTCGAACTCGAACAGGCCAAGTGTCCGGCGGACTGTTGTCCAGAGCCATTCGAGAGAGCAATTCGTCGCCGAGTGACAACAAGTTGGCCCAGACGAGCGGGAAAACCGCCCGGCCGGCTGGGAACTTGCGGCTCCTCCTTGTGAATGGAGCCAGGCCGATGGGGCGCCTTGAATCTTTAGTTTGCAGTCTACAGTCTGCAGTTTGCATTGCAGAAATCGCGCATTCCGCCGGCCCTAAGGGCGCGCACTGAGCACTGAGCACTGAGCACTGAGCACTGAGCACTGAGCACTGCGCACTGAGCAGCAACTGCGGCCCGCACACAGTCAGTGGCACTTGCGAGTCGCCACTTGCAACTTGCAACTTGCAACTTGCGACTTGCAACTTGCAACTTTTGGCCCGAAAAAGTCCACTTCTCCACGACAAATCGGCGCCCAATTTCGAAACTTTGCTCTTGTCTTGCTTGGACAGACGTCCAAGCAAGTCGCCGAGTTTCAGCTCGATTCTGAGCTCGATTCTAAGCACAAGTTTCAGCTCAAGTTTGAGTTTGATTTGCCAGCAGATGCTGTTAGTTTCGCATCAATGAATTGAATAATGGGCCCCAGAGAGCGACTTTCGGCTTGTGTTGCAGCCCTGTGAGTGTTGTGCTCAGTTTGTGGAAAGAGGAAAACGGTCTCCAATTGGGCGGCCATCTTCTGGGCGGCTCCTCTTGGACAAGCAGCAGCAGAAGAAGAAGAGGAGAAGAAGTGAGCCTTTGGGTTGAGGCTGGCCAGCAAAAGAGGAGACCAGAAGAGAGGGCAAAAGAGGGAATTCTTCGCCTCCGAGAGAAGAATTCTCTCCTCGCCTCTCTCCATCTTTTGTCCACCAACTGGCGCACCAACTGCGCTGTTTCGCCTCACCCAACTTGGCCAGTCTGGCTGCCCAAAAGGCGCCCCCAAAATGGCGGCAAAAACAATCGATTTGGCCAACTGGAGCAGGAAGCAGCCGGCTGACAATTGGTGTGCTCTTGTTCGCCGGATTCAATTTCATCATTCGAGCCATTTGGGGCCGAGCACGTTGGCCAAATGGGCGCCCAACTGGCCCCCAAGTGGCCCCCTGGAAGTGGAAAGGAGGGAAGAAGTGGGGGTGGAAAAGGGGGGCCAAAGTGGAGGAAAAAATGGACCTCCACTTGCTGCAAATCAATCACTGGCCGTTGCTTGTCGCGCGCGCCCTAAGGAGTTTTCTTTGCAGCTTTCCTCCTTCAAGCTGCAAGACAGAGGCCCTCTGCCTTGCCCCCTCCAGCCAGACCTAAGGGCCGGCCCCAAACACAGGCCCAGACATGGACTGTCTCTAATGGATTCATTAGGACTGGCCGGCCATTTGCAGCTCGCTTGCAGCGCCTCTTTTCTTCCTCAGCGCCGGCGGACAATCTGCGCCTCTTGCGCTGGTGCTGGTGCTTGTCTGCCGGCCAGACTGCCGCAAACAGGACGCAGCCTCCATGCAAATGAGCCGGCCAGACCTAATTGTGGCCCCCAGACAGACAGTCTGTGCCTGCTGCCCGCCGGTCTCTGTCCGCGCCGGTTGGTGCTTCTTCTGATTTGCTTTGGGCCCAAACACGAGCCTTTTCCGCGGCCCCAAACAAACTCCCAAGCGTCAATGGCGGCTAATTGGCGCCGCTGGGCCCAACTTTTGGGCCGCTTTTTGCGTCCAGCGCCCAATTTGGTGCAAAACAAACTCCATTCGATTCGAGCTAAGCTTCAGCTCAACTTCAGCCAAGCTTGTTCAGCTAAGGCCCCGAGCTGCAAATTAAAGCCACCCCAAGGAGCCCTTCTGCTCGAGAGGGCGGCCTCTTGAGCTGCTCCTTGTTGCACTTCTCTTGTCTGGCCCATCTTCTCGCTGCTCTGCTCTCCTTCGGGCAGCGCAAAAGCGGCAAACGAGTTTGGGCCGCCCCTCAAGTCGGCCGGCCCCAAACTCTAATCAAAACAGTTGCGTGCGCCCATTTTCAACTGCCTTGTGCACTGTGCTTTTTGTATGCACTGTGCACTGTGCTTTCTACACACAGTCTGTAGCTGCAGTCTGTGTGCACTGCGCGCGCTCTGGCCCAATGCTCGAGCAACGCGCCGCTCCAATGCTCAACTCGGGCCGGCAAATTCACAGTTATTGTTATTGCTCCTCGTCTCTCCTTAGCTCCTTTGCCGCCAACAACAGTCCCCCCAAAGAGTGTCTCGCGAGAATAGCCCGCCCATTGTCACTGGTGCCCTTCTGCTCCCATTTGGGCCACTCCTTCACACTACACAGTCTCACTCTCAAGTCTCGATCTCGATCTCAAGCCCAGTTATGAGCTCCCAGTGGCGCGTGTTTGCATTGGGCCAAATGTGTGTGCAAATGATCATAAAGTCGGCGCGCAACTGCAAGCAACTGACCACCGGAAGCGGCCCAGTCCATTTGCAATGGGCGGCCAGACCATTTGGAGTGCGCTGAGCAATGGGCGCTAGACACTGGTGGCCAATGGGAGGACAGTCTGCGGCTTCTTCAACTAGAGTGCAGCGTGGCCGCTCTGCTCTGAGACTGTTCTTCTTGCTTGTTGGCCACTCGGCGATGAAGCGCAAATGGAGTCTCGATTGTTGTTGCTGTTTGGCCGGCGACTGTCTTGTATCAGTTTGGGCGGCAAAGGAGGAGGAGCAAGATCTCTGGCCTAAACTGGAGGCCAGAAGTGAGAAGGCAGAAGAAGCGGCCAAAGAAAACGAGAGCGCCCGACTAATTGATTACATTGATTTTCAAATAAATCACTCGGCCGGCCCTCTTTGATGGACGCTCTGTGCTCGAGCCATATCAAAGAGTGAGTGGCCTCTCCTTTTTGCGCGCCGCCAGTGCTAGTCCGCGTTGCTCGTCCCACTCTTCCACACTCACTGCGCGCTCGCTTCCTCCTCTGCACCAATTCCAAAGGACAGTGGCCGGCCGCTCTTGGTCGAGTGGCCAGTTTGGGGCCGTGCAAACTTTGGCTTTGGCTCCAAAGGCGCGCCAAAGCCAAGCGCGTCCGAGCAAGACGCAAAGATCGTTGGACGGCCCGCAGACTGTCTGCGGCCGCACTCTTGCCGCACACAGTCTCTTTGCGCCCGCGGCTAGCAAGTTCTAAGACAAACTGGCCGCCCACTTCTTGCCGGCCGGATCGAGTTTGGTGATTTATGCTCAATGCGCTGCTGCATTCTGGCTTGCTCGCCGCTTTGCTTCAAGCCCACCAGCTCGCCCAAAAGACCAACTCGGCGGCCAAGTAATGGGAAACTGCGCGAGTGACGCTCCCTGCTGATTGGCCATCATCTTGGCCCAGTCTCTTCTCCGCGCCTCATCCTCTCGGACACAAACAGGGGCCCAAAGTGAGCATTTGGGGCTCCTTTTTGGCCAATTTTGGCTCCTTTTTGGTCAATTTTGGGGCCAAAAATGGGGGAAAACAGCCCAGCTTTCCCCCACTGCTTCCAATTAAACTGGCCGCCCAAATGGTTCCCGGCCGAGCGGAAGCACACCAATGGCGCCCTTCAGGCCCCAAGACTGATACTTGGCCGCGGGGCGTCCCTTTTGGCCGTCTTTTGAGCGTCTTTTGGGCGTCTCTTGGCTCTTGGCTCTCAGTTCTTGGCCGGAAGGAGCCACCAAGCGCCCACTCTTCGCATAAATCGGGCTCGATTTGGGGCCAGGTGAGCTGGCGCAGCTCGCAAGAGCTAGGGATTAGCTTGAGAAAGGCTCTTTTCCCAGTGTTTTGGGCGCCTTTTTACTCCACTGGGCGCCTTTTTTACTCGAGCGAACGCCTTTTTTTAACTCCATTGGGCCCATTTCCTGCCCATTGCGCACCCTTAGGAGCGGCCCCTCCTTGTGGCTTGCCCGCAACAACCGCAGACACTCTGCGGCCGCCCAAGACCAGAGACTGTCTCTCTCTGTTTTTCTCTCTGCCTTTGGCCAGCCGAGCCACTGGAAGCACCACCAACAAGCAGCTGACTAACAAAACAAATGACCACCCACATTGCGGCTAATGATTTTCGCCGGCCGGACTTTCACTCTAACTCTAACTCTCACTCTTTACCGCTCACGCACCACCGCAAACTGTTATCTCTCGGCCGGCTCTTTGCTCGCTCGCTGGAAACGCGCCCAACTGGCACGCGCGCGCCCCCAAATTGTCCACCTCTCGAACGACAAAAAAAACAGGTAAGTGCCGCCACCGAGCTTGATCTGCAAAATGGGCTCCTCTTCTGAAGGAGGCCAGACTGTCTCTGTGGACTGTCTTTCCACAGAGACAGACAGTCTTTATTCCTCTGCAGGAAACACCGCCCCACACCCAAGCTCTCTTTCCGCAGACTCTCTGCAAGAAGGGGGCTCCTCCTCGTCTCCACCAAGCTCGAAAGGGCCCCCAAGCGAGCGCCGAGCGAGCGCCAAGCGAGCGCCAAGCTCGCCAGTTTCCATAGTTCCAGCGAGAAATCGAGCCATGCAAATGGGCCACTCAAAGTCGCCTCTACGTGACCGCTGGAGGAACTTGGTCCAACTTGGTCAAACTGCATTCAAACTGCGTTCAACTTGCCTCAACTTGCTCCAACTTTGTCCGAGTTTGTCCAGCTTTGCGCTGGACAAACTGCCAGCTGCTGGCCGCAGTCTGTCTCTCGTGCCAACGGCCAATAACTCAACAACTTTCTCCGCGCGCACATCCCAAGCTCGCCCACGTTTAGCCACACAAAGCCAGATTAGCCGGCCCACTTCCGGTTGCGAGCCACCACTTGGCTTTGGGCTCTTTTGGGGGCGAACCCAAAAGAAGCGCCGCTTTGCAGCCGCCGAACTGCAACAGATGCGCCTGATTTAGTGGCCAGTCTGAGAGGCCACTTTGTTGGCAGAGCTTAGATTTACGGCCTCAAATTGGGGCGCGCTCAAATCTGGCCAACTAATTAGTCACTTTGGACGAGCTCTCAGTGTCCAGTTTGGGCGCTCAGTTCAGTTCGCTGAGATTGGAGCGCCCAAACGCTGGCCAAAAAGGCTAACAAGTGGCGCCCCTTTGCGGCCGCTCTGTTCCTCTTTCATGTTTCCAGTTTTTCCTCGCCACTTTGGCCCTCTTCTAGCCGCCCGCCAGCCCTAAGAGTCGCCCACAAGTCGCCCGCACGCCGCCCAAGAGGCGCCAGAGTGAAGCTTGAGGCAAAGGAGATCGCCAGAGCAAATCCCCCGCTCGCTTTGCGCTGCCAAAAGCGGCCGAGCAAAAGTGGCAAAATGGCCAATCATCAATCTGGATTTGCGTGCCGCCACGCAAACCAAGAGCCCCAAAGACTGGGAGGCGTGCGCCCATTGTTGGCGTGCGAACGAACCTCCATTGGGCCTCCTTTGGGCGCTCAACGGAGGCCAAAGAGGCGCCTGAGAGACGCCGGAGGGGCGCCCTTCCGGCCGCGTTGGCCGCCCGCCAGGCTCATCGTTGGGCACGTGGCCGTTTGCACGCGCGCCAACCGCTCGGCCGGCCACCTCGAGTTGCAAAACGAGATGAAAAGGGGCCGCAATGAGCCTGAATGCTCCACTGCGGCGCCCACTTGATGATCTGGCCCCCCAATCCCAATCATGAGAACGGCCGCCCTCAGCTGCCCTCAGCCGGCCAAACACCCCCGACTTCCGCCTCCTCCCGGTCAGGTTGCTCATTTGGGCGCTCTTTTGGGCGCCCCTGTTTGGTCCGTGGGCGCCGCAAACAGAGCTGGCCCCTGCGGGCGCCCTTAGCTGCGGGCCGAAAAGAGAAAGTGTGCCGCAAAAGTGGCCTAAGTAAAAGTGCGCTCGGCTGCGCGGCGTCCGAATCCTTTGCTTGTGAGCGTTGCTCTGTGTTGCACACAGACTGTGTGCAGTGAATGCGGGCCACAGTCTGCGGCACGCGGCCGCTTTGTTTTGGTTCGTGTGCGCACGCGCAGAGCGGCCGCCGCAACGCAGGGCATGGAGCGCGCTCCAGACGCAACGAAAAAACTCGCCCCTTCTTGCCTCACACTCTTCACTCTCTTTATCTGGCTCTCATCTCATCTCGTTGGCCCATTCTGTCCGTTCCACTTTCCGCCGGCCACTCTCACGCGCCGCCCGCGTGAAATCCGCCTAATTGGCAGGGCGTCTTTTTGCTCGCAGCCAACGAGCCTTCGCAAGCGCCGCAGACCAGCCTCCAGACGAGGAGAACCCAACGAGATCCGGAAGGGCAGGTTCCGGCATCCAGTGGGCGCCATTCTGGCGCGCCAGTGTCGAGTTTCTGCACTCGGACGGCCCAAAAGGAGGCCAGAGTGCAGCCCCAGCGGCCAATGCAACGACTTTGAATGAAAACTAATGGCACAAAATTAATTTTCATTATTTGCCTCCACATTGAGCGCCCGTTTGGAGGCGCCTCTCTCTCTCTCTGTGTCCAGTGGGCCCGTTTCGACACGACTTGATCTGCCTTCTCGCCTTCTCGCAACCTCCAGCAGCTCCAAAGTCTGCTCGAGCGTAACAGGCCGCCAACGCGCAACCAAATGAGCCCAAATGGTGGCCACCAACCCCAGTCTCTGGCTCTCTCTCTTCCAAGCGACGCTCCACGAGGAGCCCGCTTTCTTCCGGCCGCTTTCTGGCCTCCAGCGCGTCCGATTGATTGATTGTGCGAGCGCAGTTTCCAGCGCAGTTTCCAGCTCTCGTTGGGCCAAATTTATTCAACGTGGCTCCTCTTGCGCAACAATCACAAATCATCGTCCGACGCCAAAGCGCAGAGCTCCAACTTGCGCTTGGCCGCCCCACTCAGTTTCAAGTTCGCGCCCACACGCTGCTGCTCGTCTGCACTGCACACAGTCTCTGGCTACAGACAGTCTCTGCACTGCACACAGTCTGCATTGCACACAGTCCCAAAGGCAGACTCTCGAAGGGCTGCAGTCAATTTGGGCCGCCCGCTCGAGTCGAGTCTGCACGAACTGGCCCAAACTGACGCCTCAAACTGGCCCCAAGCAACACGCAACCAGCCCAGACGGCCGATCATTAGCCAAGTTCGCGCCTGCAGACTGCAGACTGTCGCAAGAGGCGCCCTTTCGGCGTGGCGGCTCCACCACGCCGAAAGGCCGCCACTTCCGGCGCCACGTGCAACTGATTGGCAGGCCTGCCAAGTTGGCTCCATTTGGAGCTAGTGTTCGGCTCCATTTCTGCGCTGACTTCTGGCCAAAGACTTTTGCAGCTTTGCCGCTTTGAGCTTTACTGCGGCTGAGCTTTCATGCAGCTGAGCTTTGGGCTGAGGGCCAGCAGCCGCACACTGTCTGCCCAATTGTGTTGCCGCTTCATTCATTTGGGACTGTCGTTGGCCCAAAAGGAGCCCAAAAGAAGAGCAAGAAGAAGAAGAGCCCCCAGAGGCAAGCAGGCAAATCTGTCAATTTGATTTCGCCTCTTCGGGCTATTTGCCTGTTGGGCGCGAGTTTCCATCGGCCCTTAGCTCTGGGGGCTCAGCTCGTGTCTTGTCGACTGTGCAAACTGTTCAAACTGCGCAAACTGTTCAACTCTCGTTCGACTCTTGTTCGACTGTTGAACTGCTCAACTTTTCTCTGGGCACACAACTAGACCTAAGGGCAAGCCAGCAGCGCCGAGCAGAGTTCTGAGCCGGCGAAAAGTTGGGGCTCAGCTTGGGCCAATTTGGAGCAATTGGGCCCAATTTGGGCCCAGTTTTCTCCACTTTTCCTCCTCCTTTTCCAGCTCGCCTTGCAAAGTATTGCAAAGTATTGCTAAGTACTGCAGACTATTGCACGTTTGGCTGGAAACTGCGCTCACTGAAAGGAGAAAATTTGGCAAATTTCACACTTTTCGCAGCTTCAGAGTGGCCAAAATGGGGCAGAAAAGTGGCCCAAAAAGGTCCCATTTTGGCCCATTTTCCTAAGGAAAACGCACACCAAAAAGCACACCAAAAGGCGCACCAAAAGAGCGCCACAGACTGTCTGCAAAGAAGCGCAAGAGGAGCCTCCATTTCGTCGCATTCCATTTGGCGCTCCTTCTTGGCTCTTTGCTCCTTCAAACTGGATTGTTCTGCCCGATGAATGTGGTCTCCAAGTGAATGGACTGAACTAGCAGCAACTGAAAACGTGGCTCCAGAAATGTTTCCTCCTCTTCCACCGGTTTCTCCTTCTCAGCTCCTCTCTTTTCCAAAAATTAAACGCCTTTTCGCCGTTTAACTCGCTTAATTTGCCTCCTCCAGCCGAGAGCAGTTAAAGTTCAATCGGTTGGCAATCGTTTTGCGTTACGTAAACAGGCGAGGTTGGCGCTCGGGACAGTCTGTGGGCCAGTTGCGAGCTGAACTGGTGGACTAGCCAGTGTCTGGGATGAGCTCTAGAGTGTGAATTGTGGAACTGGGCGCTGCATTTGAGACTGGGTTGGGTGGAAAAGTTTGGGCAAAAATGGGAAAGAAAAGCTGAAAAGTGGAAAGTGGCTTTGTTGTTGTTTTGTTGCACTTTTGACATTGACTCTGCTCTTCTGCTGCACACTGTGTGCCGCACACAGTCTCCGGCACACAGTCCCCCGAGAGCGCAGGAGACTTGCAGGAAAAGCTGTGCAAAAGCGGCACACAAGCAGCTCAGTGCTCACTGTTCAATGCAGACGCGCACTAAAGACTGCAAACTGCACACTAAACACTGCTCACTGACCGCCAGCCGAGCGCAATACAATGCGTAATGGCACATCTTGCGACTTTTCGCCCGCCGATCGATCATCAAATTAAGGCGTGCGATTTGGCAACCTTGTTGGCTTTTTTCCCTTCCTTGTGCCTTCCTTTTGCCTTCCTGCTTGGCACCACTCAGCCCAGACTCACGCAACAGAGACTGTTCAGCACGGGAGACTGTCTCCCCCGAGCACAGTCGCCAGGAAATACCAGTCCAGACGAGCTGCACTCTGCCTCGAGCTTGGCTCTGGCCCCTCGCCGAGCTGGCCACTTGGGCGAGTTGCCAAAGGCCGAAACGTCTTCATCCAAGGCGAGCAGACCTGCGCCAAACTGCGGGCCTCTCGCCACAATGGCTGAGTCACAGCTGGTCGTCGGCGGGCCAACTTTGGGGCCGCTTGGAGGGCGCAAATGGAGAGCCGAGCTGAAACCAGACACTTGGCTTGCTCCCCTCGACTGGCCTTATTGCGTGTGATTAATGATGATCACACTTCTCTGGCGCGCGCGGCCACTTTGTTCACTCGCTCGCCAGCGCGGCTTAGCCTCGCCCGCAGCTCACCTGCACCAATCGATTTGTTTCGCCCCCTCGCCGGCCGGCCCTAAGCTGCTTGGGCCACTCGTTGCGCCAGGCAGAGACTGCCCATTGGCCTGTTACTAGTCTGAAATAGGCAGTCTCCAGCCTCCACTGGCCAGAGACTAGCGCCGCCTGGCCGGCCGGAAGTGGCGCAAAGACGTGCGCTGAAACGTGCGCGCAAATGGATGCCGCCGCTGACGCATCGACGCTCCTTGGCCGCCGGTAATTGAGTTGCGCGCCGCCTCAGCTGGGCCGAGATAAGATCGCGCACTTCCGGTCCGTTTGGCGCGCGTGTTGGCTGCTTGCTGCGGCGGCTTTGCTGCGGCCGAGGAGCCGCAGACTAGGAGTGGGGCGCGTGCGGCGAGCTGGCGGCCAGTCTGGATCAGTTTGCTTTGGTTGGTTCGGTTTTGTTTGGTTTCATTTGGAGGCGCAATATGCAAATTGGGCGCAGCTCGTTTGTTTGGCCGCCGCCAGTTGTCCGTCGGCCTCTGGCTGCTGTCGACGCTCTGGCCAATCAGCGGCCATCGAGAAGGCGCCAAATTATTAATGCCAGCCGCTTGTTATCAGTCGCCATTTGCGGCCACTTTGTTTCCCCTTTTTTCTCTGGTTGGCCATCTCGCCAAGACGGCGCCTTGCCGGCCACAATGCACTTTGCTGTGGCCACAATGTGCACTGTGCAAAGTGTACTGCGCAAACTGCACCCCGCAAACTGCACACTATCCGCCAAAAGTATAATGATAAATTTCTGTGCAGTGCTGCGCACAAATGTAACCTTATTTTTGACGCGCAATGCACACAAAACAGTGTGCACAACAAAGTGTACACAATGCGCGCCAGCCGCAGACTGTGTGCGGTGAGTGCGCGCGGCCAAACGCACGAGCGCCCACTCGCAAGTTGCGACGCCTTGTCCCTCGGCGCACAATCTCCACTCTGATTGCCCTTGGCCACCAACTGCAATCGCCAATTCCAATCGCCGCTCCTAAGGCGCACGCAAATTGCACTCACACAGCCCAAACGTCTCTCTCCCCGCGCTCCTTCCGAGCTTGAATGTGGCTCGCCCCAACGCCAAGCTTGCGCCCCTCCGTCTTGCCCTTAGCTTGCGGACGAGCAGTTTGCGAGCAAGAGACGAGCAAACAAGACAGACAGTCCCCTCGGTCTTTTCACTCCTTCCAGTGCTTTCACTCCAGCTAGACCGCCGAACGTCGATAACACTCGCTGGCTTGGCGCGCTCGATTTACCTGGCCTAAAAAGGGGCCTAATCCGGCCGCCCTTAGCTTCCGGCCGCCGCACCCAAGCTTAGGTGCGGCTGAGCAGAAGTGCCAGTTGTGCGTGCGAGTGGGCGCCCACTCGCACGCACAACTGCTCCTCCCTCTTTCCTTTGGCGCCACCTCCACCTCCACTTCCGGCCGGCCTCCAAAGTGGCCAATTTATTATGCGACCAATTGAGTCGAACGATCAACTGGGCCCAATTGCCGGCAAACATCATGGCTCGTGTTCGGGGCCTTTCCTGAACACTCGCAGACCTAAGGAGTGGCCCAAAGGGGAGCCAAAGAGGAGCCAAAAGGGAGCCGAAGGGCGGCCGAAGGGGAACCGGAAGGAGCGAAAGCAGTGAACAAATGCCACAAGCAATGGACTGGGGCCAATGGGCGAGTGTCTGCTGCAAAGTGGGGCCAATTTTTCATTCGCCTTTGTGTTGTTTTTGCCCTTTTCTGCCCTTTTTCTCCCTCTTTCTGGCCTTTCTGGTGCTAGACACAAGCCCACAAGAGACAACTCGGCCGCTCACTGTCCCACTTGGCGTCCACTGCTCGCTGCTCGAAGGACGCCCAAAGGACACCAAAAGGGGCACAAAAAGGGCTCCTCTTTGGGAACTGCAACCCCAAACAGCTAAGCTCTGGGCGCGCAACTTCGATTTGGTTCGGCTTGCAACACACTGTGACCAGTGCACAAGCACTGAGCTCACACTCAAGCTCGAGAGTGTCCAACTAGAGCTAATAGTTCGCTGGGGCCAACTGCGCCCAACTGCACTCGTGCAAATCCCGCGGGACTTTCCGTTTTTCCTCCCACTTCCGGTCGGCTGTTTTGGCCTCGCGCACGAGTTGAGCGCGTCTGCTCGTTGTGGAGTGAGGCTACCACGTACGGCAGACTGTCTTCGGGTGGCCGGTGAGCAAAGAGTGCAGGCGGAGGACTCTTCTTGGAGCTTTTTGGGCTTTGGGCCGAGGGAAAGGAGTGAGTTTGGAGCACTTCCGGTGCAGAGTTTTCAGCCCAAGTTCCAGAGACAGTCTCTGGCTCGTTACTTGGGGTGCAGCTGCCCTCTTCGAAGACCCTTTTTGCCGTTTTGTTTAGCGCCGCGATTGATCCCCCGAGTTTGGGCTCTCTTTTGTGGCTCTCTTTTCTGCTTTGGGCTGCCAATTTGGGTCCGAGTTTGGCTTGGACTCAAATCGGAGAGGAAATCACACACAACGAATGGCAGAGAGACAGACGGACGCGCACTTGTTCGCTGGGTTGCCTTGTCTTGGAGAAGCACAAGACACAGATTTGAGCACACACACAGAGAGGACGAGCAGTAATCTTTGGGGATCTTTGCGCGCACGTGATTTCGCCGCCCAGTTTCCGGCGGCGAATTGTTGGCCAACTGTTGGCTGGAACTCTTTTGGGGGCTGAAAGAGACTGTTGTGGGCGAAAGTGAGCCGAAAGTTGGCCAGTTTTGTGCTCCCAATTTGTGGGGTAGAAACAAGCAGAAGAAGAAGAAGAAGGAGAACAACAAGACGGCCGAGGGGCAACTCGATTATCTGGCCAGTCTGATGGTTGAGTGTGAGTCACGCGGCCTTGCTTAACTTTAACGCGCCCGAATTAGATTAGATTGGGCCCAGTGCGAGTTGGGCCGCAGACAAGGCTCGGTGGGTGGGCGCTCGAGGGGTTAGAATTGGGCCAGAGGGGCGCCAAAGGAGGCTGAAAAGAGGCGAAAAAAGGCGGCCAACTGGGGCCGATTCAGCGGCCGGAAGGGGCGCCCAATGGGAGCTTTCTGCTGGCGAGCTTGGCGGGTAATTCGGGCCGGAAGTTGGGCGTTGAAGTGGGCGAAATTTGGCAGAAATCGAGAGAGGGAAATTCGGAGAGAAATCCGGCCGGCAAATTGGCAGAGAATGAAAGAGAAGCATGGTGGACTCGGTGGCGAGTTTGCACGTCGCTTGGCACGCTCGCTGAGCCTAAAGTGTGCCAGCCGGCGAGTGTGGAAATTTTTAATTGCATTCCCACTTGATTGCAATTTGTCCTTTGGGCTTCCTGTTAAGCTTTGGTTAGACCAAAGTCTGCCAGCGACGAGCTCGAGTTTCACTGCGGCCCGAAAAGCCAAAGCGAAAGAACAATCGGCGCCCAATTTCCAAAGGGCGATCGGCCACACACGAGCTGCGCCCAAGCCAAACACACACATGAGCCACACACACGAGCAACACACGCAACCCGCAAGAGGCTCATCATTGGCGGCCGCCAATGGTGGGCGGCTGCTTGACTCCAGCTCGCGCTCCACTGCACAGCCAGACCTCAGCTCTTCTTTGGGGGGCGAGCTAGGGCGACTTCCGGCTGGCCTCTTTTCCTTCCGCTCGGCTCGTTCGCACTCATTCGAGCTGGTTGGCTCAAGCTGGCCGCTTTTCTGCTCGGCAGAGGCGGCGTCTTGGCGGCGCTCGATTGGGCCAAATGGTGTTTCATTAGGTGGACTGTGTGCTGCTGGAGACTGTCTGGGGGAGACTGTGTGCGGGAGACTGGCTGCTGCAGACTAGCCGCAGCAGACTGTGTGCCTGCTTTTGCCGCTTTGGCCAACCAGAAACAGGCGCCCCCAAGAAGGTAAATGAATAATGGATGAGCTAAGTGCGTGGGCCGCCAGCCAGCAAGCGCCGGAAGCAGCAGAGGCAGCAGAGGGCGCCTCTCAATTGGATTTGGGGCCATTTTTTGCCCCTTTTGCCTCTCTCAAGGCGGCCAGCTCTCAGCTCTCAACTCTTACAGATTTCACAGTTCTCACAGTTCTCACAGCCCTCACAGTCTCCATTCAGTCTCCACTTTACAACGATTGCTCCCTCACTTCCGCCCGCAAAGACGCGAGCTGCATGCGCCCACTTCCGGCCAGAGACGCCCTCTGCTTCTTCGACTCTTCTGAGAGACTCTCTTTGGCTCTTTTTGAGTCTTTTTGAGTCTTTTGGGCTCACTTTTGAGCGAAGTGGTTTGGGTGAAAAATTGCAAAACTCTTCGTTGTTTACTTTCCACTTGGCGGCCAACTGTTTTCTCTTGCCTCCCGAGCTCTAAGGGCGAGTTTTGAGCGCCGTTTTCCAATGGCTGAGAAGACGTAATTCTCGAGCAACTTACACCCCAAGTTTGAGTCCAAGTTTTAGAGTCGAAAAAGTTGGAGAGCAGAAATTTGGAGAGCAAAAAGTTGGGAAAGGATTGAAAAAAGTGGCAAGAATTCGTTTTCGGGCGAGTTTGGGAGACTCTCTGGGAAAGAAGTTGCAAAAAGTGGCAGCGACAAGCTCCAACTGCGAGATTCAATTTGAATCCAGTCTGAATGTGGCCAAATTCGAGCTAAATTCGAGCTGAATTCCAGCCAAACTCGAGCCAAATTCCAGCCGAGACAGTCTCCATTTGCCATTTTCCACTTGCCACTTGCCGCTCGCCAACCCTAAGGACAGGCCGCGAGTTGGCGCGAACTCAATCGGCCGGAATGGATTTGGGCCGGCCGGAAGTTGGAATTCTTTCCCACTTTTATTATACAAAAAGTTTCCTTTAAACAGAGTCATTTGAGGTCATTTGTGGCTCTCCATTTGGGCCGAAGCAATGCAGCAATGTGCTGAGCCTGCTGATGAATCGGCCGCTTTGTCTCGTTCTCGCTCGGCTCGAATTCGCGAGTTGTTTTCCTTTTGGGCTCCTTTTGGAGTTCTTTTGGGGTCCTTTTGGAGTCGGTTTTCCGGCGAGCATTCGAGTGGAAAATGTTTGCAGCTTGGCCGCCGGAAGCAGAGCTCCAGTGCGGCAAATCGATGGCTGCAAAGCGCCCACACAGACAGTCTCTGCTCGGCCGGAATGCAGTCGCCGAAGAGCTCCACTGGGGCGCCTAATCGTCGCCTAATCGTGCGCCCAAGTGGAAAATTGCCGCCCTTTGCTCACTGCGGAGCACCTGTTGTGTCCTGGAGGCTTGCCGGTCGGCTTGAGAGTGACACCTGAGCTTGAGACTGAGCTTGGGGCACCTTAGCTTGAGAGTTGGAAGCTTGAGAGTTGGAAGCTTGGCCGAGGGCGAGCGAGGCGGCCGGCTGGTGGGCGTTGATGTCGCCCGAGATGGAGGCTCTGTAGACGCGCGGGTCGCTGACGACGCGGACGAAGAACTCGCGCTTGTAGCGCAGCGGCATCCTGTTGCGTCTGCCCGCCAGCTTGGCCATCTCGTCGGCCTCCTCGCGCTCGTCGGCGGCCTCGAGCGCGCGCTGCACGGGACTCATGCAGTCGCGGGCAGTCTGGACGCTCTGGACGCCGCCAAGCTCGCGCTCGAGCGTCGACAGACAGTCTTCGGGGCGCCCCAGCGGCCCCAGCGGCTGGCCAGAGTCTTGGCCGTTTCCGGTTCCCGTTCCGTTTGCGGGCCGGCCGACTGTCTCGGGCGGCAGGCTGGGCTCGCCGGGGGCCACCTCGTCCAGGTCGAGCTCCAGGTCGAAGTCGCGGCCGTCGATGGAGGCGAGCGAGTCGATGGGCAGCTCGGCGCGCGTCGAGCACTCGTCGAGCATGAGACTGCTCTCGCTGGCCGCCTGAGACTGGCCAGGGGGCGGCCGCACACTGGCCTGTTTGGTGAGTGGGCCGCGGGCTGCGAGCGGCGGGAGCGCGTCCTCCGCGGGGGCGCGCGCGCGCGCGCCCGCCGCCTGCTGCGCGTTCTCCGCGTCCGCGGGCTGTTGCGCGCGCCCCGCCCCCGCGCTCTGCAGCGGGGCGTGCGCGGCCGGCTGCCCGAGGGCGGCGCGCTCTCCCGTTGTGGAGCCGCCGCCGCCGCCGCCGGTGGACTGTTGGGTGTGCAGCGAGATGGATGACACGTCGATGGTGTTCTGCTGCGAGATGGCCCTGATTCGTTCGCGGCCCGCCTTGATGGCGGCGAGCAGCTCGCTCGCCGTGTCCGCAATACACTTGTAGGCGTAGTGGATGTCCTGGTCGCGGGCGTTTTGCTCGCAGACGCAGAAACGGATCACGTAGCGCCCATTGAGCGAGGCGGGCACCATGTGCAGCTTGCCCGAGGCGTTGATCATGGACAAGAGGCGCTGGTTGAGCGCGTTGGAGCCCACCAGCCGGAAGCAGACGAGGCCCAAGACGACCTCGTTGGTCACCGTGAAACGCTGATCCTGCCTGATCAGCTGCTCGAACAGCTTGGCCAGCCGACAGTGGTTCCTGATGTAGGCCCTGAGGCCCTCGACGCCATAGTTGCGGATCACGAACCACAGTTTCAGGGCCCGGAAGCGGCGCGACAATGGGATGCCCCAGTGACGGTAGTCGATGGCTTGGTCGGAGAAGCTGTGCTGCAGGTAGAGCGGGTCCACCACGAAGGCGCGCGTCAACTTGAACCGATCCTTCACCCACATGAGCGAACAGTCGAAGTTGATCAGCATCCACTTGTTGGGGTTCATGTTGAACGAGGTGGCCAGCTCAATGCCGCGCATCAAGTACTTGAACTCGGGACATATGAGCGCACTTCCGGCGTAGGCGGCGTCCACGTGGAGCCAGAGCTCGTCCTCCGCCTGACACACTTGGCCCAGCTCCTCCAGGTTGTCGAAGGAGACGCAGGAAGTGGTGCCCAAAGTGGCGCAGACAATGAAGGGCTCAAGACCCGCTTGCTTGTCGGCCTCGATGGCGCGCCGCAGAGTGTCCCCCCTGAGCGAGTGGCGCTCGTCCGTGTCGAGGGCGCGCATCCTGATGAAGCCAATCATGGCGGCCTTCTCCACGCAGCTGTGCGCCTCCTTCGAACAGTAGCCAATCAGCCGGCTCAGCAGCAGGCCCTCGGCAGTGCCTGGGAACTTCCGGCGCAGCTTCTCCATCGCCCAGTGGCGCGCGGCCAACAGGCTGACCAGCACGCACTCGCTGGCGCTGCCCTGGATCACGCCGCCGCCCTTGCTGCCCTGCTGATTAGAGTCCTCATTGGCGCTCGAGCTTCCCGTTGGCGAGCTCTTAGTAGGCAAGCTTTTAGTGGGTAAACTTGCATTTCCGGTTGGACTTCCGGTCGGTGAGTTTTCGCCACTTGGAGAATTTACAGTTGAAGAGTTTGCGCTTGGGGTGTTTGCACTTGGCGAGCTTCCGGTGGAGCTCAGCCTCGAGGAGCCAGCGAGACAGAGGAACTGGTCGGGCAGCCCAATCATCTTGCCCATCCAGTCGAGCATGATGATCTCAAGCTCGGTGTAGGCGGGCGAGGCGGCCCAGCTGAAGCCCACACAGCCGAGCGCGTCGCTTAGCATGTCGGCCAGAATGGAGGGGAACGCGTTTCCGGCGGGAAAGTAGGCGTGGAAGTGCGGGTGTTGCCAGTGGGTGATGCCGCACATGATCTTCCGCTCGAAGTCCATCATGATCTGGCCGAAGGGCTGGCCGCGCTCGGGGGCCTCTGGCTCGATCAGCGACTTCAGGTAGCCCGGCTCGATGTTGATGGGGGTCACTCGGCGGCGCCTTATGGTGTCCAGGTAGTTGCAGATGTAGTCGATCAGCCGGTAGCCGTGGAGGCGGAACTTGGCCGAGTCCATGGGGCTCTCGCCGGGCTCCTCCTGGGCCGCGTTGGTCGCATTAGTAGTCTCCCCTTGAGTTGCCGGCCCCTCGGAGACTCGCTCGCTTCGAGGACGCCCCTCGGCGTCCAGGTTGAACAGGCGGGCCACCAGCGCCGCACCGTCAAACTCCTCCTCCTCGTCCTTGTCCTCCGGCGGCGTCGGCGGCCCCTTTTCGGGCTCACGCGCGGCCACGCCCCCCTGCTGCTCGGAATCCTTGGGCTCGGCGCCGAGGTTGACGAAGCGCACGGAGGGGCGACCGCCGGCGACAATCGAGACGCTCTCCTCCTGCCGCCCTTTAGAAGCCGTTTTCACTGCCATATTGACTGCCAGCCGCTCCAGCGAGCCGCCCGTCTGGGTGCCGACCGCGGCCCCGCCCCCCAGGCCCGCGGCGGGGCGCGCCCGCTCGCCGTGCAGCGGCGTGGCCGGCGCGCTGCTGCTCGTCCTGCCGCGCCGGCCGCCCACCAGCAAGTAGCGCTGGGCGAACGAGACCACCGGGTTGTTGCTCTCCCCCCACTGGGCCTGCTCCCTGGTCTCCCCTTCCGCTTCCGGGCCCGCCTGGCCGTGGCGCCCCCGCAGCTTGTAGGCGGCCAGCCGCTGGCCCGCCTGCTGCAACCCGCCCAGCCAGCTCCTCAGCGTCCTGCCCGCCCTGCCCCTCGGCTGCTTCTCCTGGGCTGCCGAGCTCGTCTCTTGCTGCTCGCCGGCGCCACTTCCGGTTCCGTTTACATTACAATTTGCGCCTCCACTCGGCGGCTGGCCCGACGGAAGCCCCTCAGCTTGGGAGGAGCTCGAGGAGGAGCCCGGCGAGCTCGGGCGCTTGCTGCTGGTGCCGTTTGGGGTGCGGGCGTCCACCTGCGGCCAGTCCGCCGGCAAACCCAGTCGAGCGATCACAGTCTCTGCGCTCGAGTTCGAGTTGGTGGCCCCGCTCCTTAGGGTGGGCGACTGGGCCTTCTGCTCGGCCACTTCCGGCTCTTCTGGCTCACCACTGCTGGCCAGCTTCTGGTTCCGCTTCTGGCCAATGGGCCGCTCTTCTTCCCGCTGGCAAGCCTCGCTCTCGGCCAGAAGCTTGCCACCTTCAACGAGCTTGCCACTCTCGGCGAGCTTGCCAGTCTGCCGCCGCTGCTGGTCTCTGGTGGCCGGCACACAGTTGTTGCTCGTCCCATTGGCCACCAGCGGCGGCCCACTGAGCTCGCTAGTTTTCCTCTTGACATGATTCATCTTTCGCCCTCTGTCTTGCCACTCGCCTGCCCTTCTCAGCCGCACACACACTGTAGCACCCAGTCCCCGCCCGCCTAAGTCTCGCTAGCTCACCTAGTGTCTAATTGCAGGGCCTTAGTGTCTGGAGATGAACTAAAGCTAAACTAGAGCTTAACTAGAGCCAAAATATAGCTAAAATGTGGCTTAACTGGAGGCCACTTTGGCGCATGATGCTCGGCTCCAGCGAGCCCAATTGAGACAGTGAGTTCTGTTTCTGTGTGGTGACACTCTTCGATAGCTAAATGCGACTTGCTTCTTGCGGCTCTTTGGCAAGCCTTTTCCGAGTTAAGAATCCACGAAAACGTGAGAGAAAGTGCTTGACACTGACTGCTCCAAAGCAGTGGCACGAAATGAATACTCTAACAGGTGCGCTCTTCGTCACTGCCTGTCTCTGGCGAGTGCGAGTGCGACTCTTCTAGAGACTAGCTTCCAGAGAGCAGCTCTCTAGAGACTAGGTTTAGCAAGGCCGCAGCTTGGGGGCCGCAAAACACTGGCCCACCACGAGCGCCTGATACTGCCTCTTTGGGCTTTCTTTGGACTCCTTGCAGCTCGTCTCAGGCCTCTTCTTGCACCAAAAGGCCAACTCAGAACCTCCCAACTGGCTCGGCAGCGAAGCGCGGGCGTTAAATGGCGAGAACCAGTGCCGCGGACTGTCATGGGAGCGCAAATAGAGCTCGGGAGCAAGATTATAATAGTGAGAAATTGCGCCAAATTCCTTCGTCAAAGGCCCAGTTTGGACCTAGTTTGGCCAGCCCGTCGAATTCTGTTCCATTTCCCCACTCTAAGCCACAAAAGAGCAATCGGCCCAGCGGCACGGCCACACGCACACTGTGCGCGCCCCCGCGCCTTAGGGTCGCCGCTTCCGGGGCCTGAAGCTTGAGAAGGGAGGCTTCAATTGCGCGAGGAGGCGCGTTAAATTGACAAAAGACTCTCGCGCCGGCCCGGTGACAACAAAGTAATTGCGCCCGCCCCTTAGCCTGGCCTCTGCGGCTGAAAATAATTGATCGCCGCTAGATGGGCGCCCGCGGGCCGCCCACGCCCCTCGCTGCGGTGGGGCCGCCCTTAACTTGGACTGCGGCCGACCGGCTCACGAAGACAAGCGGGCGACTCGCAGCTCTCTCAGCACGGCGGCACTCAGGCCAAAACTCGTTTCCTGCCCATTTCATGCCAATATTCTGCCTCTGGAGCGAACGGCGAGCGCGGGCTTCCAGCTGGCCCGCATCAACTGGCAGGTGGGCGTGTCGGGAAAATTCGGCAAACTGCAAGGCGTGATATTTCCGTGATATTTTGGCGAAATTTGCACCAATTTTCGCGCTTTTTAACCCTTTTTCACTGCTTTAAAGCCTTCTGAATTCATTTTTCTACCATCAGACAACTAACAAGCTGCCGAAAATTCACCAAAAACCCAAAACTTTGGCCAAATTCATCGAATTTTGACCGAAATTCAACCAAAACAACGGAAATAAACGAAAACAAACAGCCATCCTGCTGGACACGACCGAGCAGAGCAGTCTCGGCTGGACGAAGTACCCTGATGGCGAGCGGGCGGCCAGCCGATCGCCCGGCTGGGTGGAGGAGTCGTTCGTGAACTTCGAGCGCGACATAAACTGGCGCTCCTTCGTGGTTTGCGACGTCGCCTTCAACAGTGTCAACAACTGGCTCTGGACGCCCTACATCGAAAGCGGCGAGGCGGCGCGCCTCTACATCGAGATCAAGTTCACCATGCGCGACTGCAACCTGTTCCCCCAAATGGTGCTCAGCTGCAAGGAGACCTTCGCGCTCCTCTACAAGGAGGTTGACGGGCCCATCGGAAGCGCCGGAGGACAGTCTTCGGGCGGAAATCAATTACAGTCTTCAATTGGCCACCAAGGCCAGTCGACTTCCGGCGGAAGTCAGGCTCAGCTGCAGGCCAACGCGAGCAGCTCCTTCGCCCAGTCGGACAGCTACACGCTGATCGACGCGATCGCGGCCGGCGAGGGCCGCTTCACCTCTAACAACGACGTGGTGATCAACACGAAGATCCGCTCCATCCCGGTGAGCAAGCGCGGCGTCTACTTCGCCTTCAGAGACCAGGGCGCCTGCCTCTCGCTCATCTCCATCAAGGTCTACTACCTGCGCTGCCCTCAGCTGGTCGCCAATTTTGCCAAATTCAACGCCACGCCCACCGGAAGAGACCTAAGCTCGCTGGTGGCGGTGGAGGGCGAGTGTGTGGCGAACGCTGTGCAGGTGGAGCAGCCGCGCATGTTTTGCACGGCGGACGGCCAGTGGAACTCGATGTCGAGTGGCCAGTGCAAGTGTCTGCCCGGTTTCGAGCCGGCGGCCAACGGAACCAAGTGTGTGGCCTGTCCGGCGGGCAAGTTCAAGTGGCAGCTTGGTGAAGCTCAGTGCTCACCATGCCCCGAGCGCTCCTACGCGCCTGGCCCAGGCGCCACCGAGTGCAAGTGCCACGAGGGCTTCTTCCGCTCGCCCAGAGACCCTCGCTGGTGGGCCTGCAGTCAGCCGCCCGCCTCAGGTCCCTCGAATCTGAGCGCCAGCCACGTGGACTCCTCGCTGGTGGTCCTCCAGTGGCAGGCGCCCAAGTTTGCGGGCGGCCGCGAAGACCTCTTCTACCGGCTGGTGTGCGACAACTGTCCCCCCGGCGAGCAGCAAATCGTCAGCTCGCCCCCAGCACTAGGGGCAAACTTCACCGAGACCAAGTGCGTGCTGGCCGGCCTCCAGCCAGCCACCAGCTACCGTTTTCTCGTGTACGCCCTGAATGGCGTCAGCCAGCTGGCCGGCATCCACAACAAGCAGCCCGCCGCCTACGCCGAGCTCACCATCCAGACGGCGCCCAGACCGCAGGCGCCCACCGGAAGCGGCCAAAACAGTGCTGCCGAGCTGGGCCCGCAGTTCCAGACGGGCCAGCAGCAGCAACTGCCCCTCTTCAACTTCCGCGCAGTCCCGGGCGCTCGATGAACAGACATGATCCTCGCCTGGGACACACTGGGTCCAGCCGCGGGCTCGGGCACGCCCGCCACGCCCACCTCGGAGCAGGCGGGCCAGGCGAGCGCTGACGAGGCGGCTGCGCCCGCCCTCTTCGAGATCAGGTTCCAGGCGCTGCGTGGGGCCGCAACAGGTGCCCTGGGTGCTCTTTCATCGGGCGACCCCTTCGCGGGAGCGCCACTCGCGCGCCGCTCGCCCTACGCGGGCCTGCTCGGCCAGGGGGGCGTGGCCGCAGACCAGCACCCGCAGAGCCAAGCACAGCAACAGATGCAACAACAGATGCAACTTCAGCAGCAGCAACAGCTGCAGCTTAGCGGCTCGCTGAGCACCACCAATCGGGTGGTGGGCCTGTACGCGCTGCACCCGCGCACCGAGTACAGCTTCCAGATCAGGGCCAAGCTGGGCCCCCTGCAACTGTGGACCGACTGGAGCGAGCCGCTGGTGGCGGCCACCGGCGCGCCCACCAGCATGCAGGTGGGCGTGGCCCCTTTAGTGAGCCCGCCGGGCGCCCTTGAGGCGACCCCAAGTGGCTTGGCGCCGGCCCAGTTCCTCGACGTGCTCGGCAACCAGATGCTGTTGCCGGCGCCGCCCGGCCAGTAGCCCCAGCCGGGCCCCGGGGGCGACCCGCGCGCCTTCCTCTTCCAGACGCAGCCGAGCGCGGGCGGCCCCGCCCCCGCGGGCCAGTCGTGGGCGTCGCTGGCGGCCGGCCTGCTCTTCTCGCTGGCCGGCCTCCTGCTACTGCTCGGCCTGCTCCTCTTGGGGCTCGTTCGCTACCGGAAGTGGCTGAACCTGCGCCCCCTGGCCAGCCAATTTGGGGGCGGCGGAAGTGTCTTCGGGCACCACCAGCACCACTCGAATGGGGGCTCCTCCTCTTCGACCTATGCGGGCGTGTACAGTGGCGCGGGCTCCAACGACTTGGTGGTGGGCGCCAACCCATTCAGCTCGTCCACCATCACAACCACAGCCAACGGCAACCACCTGATCTACCACAACGCGGCCATAGCCCAGCAGCAGCAGCACTATGGTCACTTTGGCTCCCCCGGAACCCTGATAACCGGAAGCAACAGCACCAGCCGCTCCTCATCGGCCGGCGTCGTCCAGAGCTTCCTGGCGGCCACGCTGGGCCAGCTCACTGGGGGCCACCAGCAAACCGGAGGCGGAAGTGGAAACGGCAATCAGGCGGCCGCCAACCAGCTGCAGCAGGCCGGCCCTAAGGCGAGCTCGAAGCAGCAGCACCACCACCACACGATTGGCCAGGATGGCAAACTGTTCATCCACTCGGCAGGGACAATTGTGCAGCCAAATGGGCACACTTTGGGGGCGCACAACTCGAATGGGCAGGAGACACTGCAGACTGCCAGGAACCACTACCACCAGATGCTCACCAACACAAACCACACGCTTCTCTTTGGCGGAAGCCCAACCCAAACGAACCAAAATGGGCCCAATTCAACTGGCCCAAACTCAAACCAAAACCAAAACAGCCTCGCAAACAACCTCAATCAAAGCCAACAAATGGCCCCTCATCCATTTAACTCCATCGCTCAGCAGCAAGACTTCTACTCGGTGCGCCCAGTGCAGCGCTCGGGCAACTCAGGTGAGTAGCTGGGGCTTAGGTTTTGACTGTTTTAACTGATAATTTAACCGTTACTTTCGCTTTTAAATCAGTGAAGAGCAATGCAATTTGGTGCAGAAATAAACAATTTTGTGAAAATTATCGAAGTTTTCTCAAAATTTGCAGAAAATTGGTGAAAACTTTCACCAATTTCTCGTTTTTAAAATTTTCAAAATTTCCAAAACTTTGCAAGATTTTCCCAAATTTTCCAAAAATTTCCAAACTTTCTCAAACTCTTTTCTGCTCGCCAATGAGAGTCCGAGATGTTCATCATTCAGAAGCCAAATGGACCTCTTTTCGACAGACAGTCTCTGCAAATTTTGCGGAAAAGGCTGCCAAAAGGCCAGCCAAAATATTCCTTCCGTTCGGCTGCAAATGGGCACAATCGGGCCAACTTTTTCGCCAGTTTTGCGGCCAGCTTTTTGCATTGAAAACGCCTGAAGCTGAATCAAAATCAGAACAGAAAATCACAAGCAAAAGCAAAAGCAGAGGCTGAAAGAGAGACTGAAATTGGATCTCGCGAATGGAAACTCAAACGGCCACAAACTCGGCGCCAAAAGCGGAGCAAAGAGCTCCAGCTTAGGGCGAACTGCAGGCGAGCTGAAGGCGCAAACTTTGGCCTTGACAAGATTGCACAATTCGCGCAATTCACAGTCCCAAGCGCCTTTTGGAATTTCCTTTCTGGCAGCTCTGCTCGAGTGAAGTGAGCAGCCCAGCTGAGCTCGCCTGTGGGCATCACACTCGAGACTGTCAGCACTGAATGCTCGCTGAGGGCGCAGTGAAAAAGCCAATCACAGTGACAAGTGGCCGCCGGCATGCAACAATGGCAGCGGGCCAGTTGTTTTTGTCGGCCCATTTCATTTGTCAGGCTCGTTTGTGTTGGCCTGTCCTCTCTTGCTGCCGCTCCTTGTTGCTCGCTTGTGTCTCTCAAAAAGGACTGTCCCCTTTGTGTCGCTTGGAATAGTCTGCCAGAGTCAGTGCAAAGTGTGTGCAAGTGTGAGCAAGTGTGAGCAAGTGTGTCCAACTCAGACTTGCTGGAAAGAGTTTCCACGCAACCAATCAAATGGGCGCTGTCCACTGCTCGTCGAGCCAGTCCACTTCCTCGGCGGCTTGGCAGCGAAAACGGCGGTTTCAATTTCCTTAGCTTGAGGCGAAGGGGGCCAAAGAAGGACAGTGAGCGGCAAGAGTGGGCACCTTTTTGCGCGCCTTTGTTATTGGCAAAGTCTGTTTTTTGTTCTGTTTTGTGAACCAAAACACTGCCACAATGCAGAACCACTGCGACCACTTGTTGAACTGTCGCCGCCTCTCCTTCAGGTCCGCAGACAGTCTGCGGCAAGAGCACTGGAACTGGGCGCAAAAGATCCCTTTTGGCCTGCTCACCGCCCGGCTGCTCCTCGTCCAACGCTCGACTGTACACTGCAGACTGTAGACTGTCGCCCGGCGGCCAAACGCCCGAAACGTCAGCGCCCCCGAGCACGAACGCCGCTTGATTTACGGCGCCCTTGGGTGTTTCTCTGGCGAGTTTCTTTCTTGCTTTGGCACTCTGCTGGACACTCCAAGCTGGACAGTCCGCCACCCGAGACAGTGGCGTTTCCTCTTTCGGGCGCCTCTTGTTCCGCGCCGGATTGATTGCCTTGAGCCTCTGGTTCTTCTGACAGACACAACAGAGGCAACTGATGCAACAGAGGCAACTGACGCAACAGTTACAACAGTTGCGCGCTCGGTGGCCACTTCTTTCCTCTGGATTTGCTTGCACAGAGCTCGAAAAGTGTCCCGAGGAGGAGCTCTGTTTTTTCTCGCTTTGTCTCCTGCTTCTTCTCCAGCTTTCTCGCACCTTCCCAATGGCGTCCTCTTGCGTCAGCGGCGCGCAAGGATCTCTCTCGGGGCGCAAAAGGCGCTTGGAGAGAGATCCATGGCAGTCTCTTGCGCGTCCTTCTTGCAAGCCAAACTGAAACCGAAACCAGCCAGAGACTGTCTCTCTCGCGACTGTCTCGCCCTTGACGAGCGGCCGAGCAGCAACACGTTGCCCAGAGTGTCGCCCCCTCGCGGCCAGAGGTGAGCTGTTGTGTGAATTTTGTGAAAAGTTCCAAGCTGAGCTCAGTTCAGTTTCAGTTTGGGAAACTCAGCTTCAAGCTGACTTTCCCAACAGGCGACCAGTGGACAGAAGTTGGGCCAAAAGTCGGGCCAGAAGTCGAGCGAGCAGTGCCCAGTTAATGAGCTAATGATTAATGAGCGGCTATTAAATTTGATTAATCGGGCGCGCTGGCGAGTGGCCGCCGAGTGGCCGACCCTTAGGACTGTCTCTCCTAGAGACAGTTTGCGGGCGAGCAGCCTGCAAAAGGCAGTCTGTGCAAGTCAGTGAGCGCCTCTCCAATGCGAGTCTGAAGCACTGAAGCAGCCCCACACACAGTCTATGGGAACAGACAGTCTGTGGCGCGCAGAGAAGTGCAAGCAAAACTTGTGCTGCAAAAGTGCGGCCAAAGTGCAGCGAGAAACGCGCACTCTGCCCACAGACTGTCTCCGGCTTACTTGTGTGTGTTTTGCTCGGCCTCTCGCGCGACCTCTCCACTTGGCACTTCTTTTTCCACTTCTTTTTCCACCTCAACTTCCACTTCCACTTCAACTTGCACTCTCCACTTCCACTTCCACTTCCACGACAACCAGTTTGTCAGCCGCCGTCCGACACTCAGGCCGCTCCTTAGGGTCCCCAGCAGAAGGGCGGCCAAACTGGCGCCAGCAGGCCAGTCCTTAGGGTCCGGCAGAGGCGCCTCAGCGAGCGGCCTCAGACAGTCTCTGGCTCGAGGTGGACAGAGACGAGCTCAGGTGTGCAACTTTTTTAAGCATTTGGCCGAGCGGCCTGCTTCTTCGTGGTTGCTCAGTGGGCGCAGTTTGAGCTGCAATTTGCAAGTCGCCAGTTCCAGTTCGCAATTAGCCACTGGCCCAAAAGATTCAGATTGCCAATCTGAATGCGAAATGCGCAATCTGCAACTGGCCAGTGCAGAGAAGTGGCCAGAAGACGGCCAGCTTTAGAGACAGTCTGCGAGGACTGTCTCTAAATTAAACTATCAACTGAGCGCAATTGGATCTCTTTTTTTGAAAAATTCTCTCAAGCTTCTCTTGTGCAACTTCTCGTTCACCGAAACTGAGCGTTTCACTCAGCCCATAACTCACCCACTTGCATTTCCACCTCTCGCCAAGCAGCCACTGGCTAACCGCTTGCTCGTTTGTTTGTTTGTCTGTTCGTCTGGCCGCAGACAGTCTCGCGCGAGCGTGAGATCAGCTCGTCTCGCCTTGGCAGAAACTTGAGAGCTCCAACTGCAACAGGTGGCTGCAAGTCGAGCGAGATTGGCACGCAAATCCGGCGGACAATTGAGCGCCGCCCACGCGCCGCAGACTGTCTGTGGAAAAGATGAAGAGACGAGCATCTCGCCGCACGACTGGCCAAGGAGAGGCGCCAGTGAGCAATCCGTTTCCCTTGCAGCAAACTAACCAGAAAGCTTCTTCCGATTTCGATTTCGATTCCATTTCCGGTTCCGAAAACTGAAAACTGTCGATCGCAAACAACACACTGTCTGAATTGGCTACTGACCAACTTGGAAAACGAACGCGCGAACGGAAATACGATAAACTTTGGAAAAAATTGTGAAAAAATTGGAAAAATCTGAAAAAAACGGCAAAAATCGAACCAAATTGGACACGCTTCGAAATGGGCGCAACACTTGGCCAACACTTTGAACGAAACGCACGCAGGCCAACAATACGGATCGCTGGCCGAACAGACGCAGCTGCAGGCGCAACAAGTGCACCAGCAGCACATCTACGACGATCTGGATGTCGTGAGCCAATCGGGCAACAGCAGCCACCAGTCGGCCGGCTCGCCGGCCCACTTGCAGCGCCACTCGCTCGTCAACCCGCTCGACCAGCACCACCAACAGCAGCAACAGCAACAGCAGCAACCCCACTCTGCCTTGTCCATCATGATGGCTCGCGAACTGTTCGACGCCCAACAGCACCAGCAGAACGTGGCCCTTGGAAATGTGATCGGCGCTCGAGGTGAGTAATGGCAAGCTATTTTTTCCTGCTCGATAAGAGCAAATTTCCCGCAAGTTTACTTTTGCCCCACTTTTTGCGTTTTTTCCCCTTCTTTAGCCCACTTTTCCCTATTTTGCCCCATTTTCACCCCGTTTTTCCCCGCGCGCGAGGGGAAAAACGAGGTCAGTGCGCACCCCCGCTGGGCATTTCGGGGCAATTCGGGGCATTTCGGCGCATTTTGGGGCAAACACGCCACCACGCGGCAAGTCTGCCATTTCCAAAGACTGCCTTTGGAAAAGTCTACACAAACTCGAACTGGCCTTTCTCCATCGCCGCCAAGACCGCGCTAATCAGCTGCAAACAAGCCACACCACTTGGCCAGTGTGTGCGGCCACCGCCAAGGCAGAAGCGGCCGCAGAGAAGAGGGTCTTGTGGCGCAGACTTGCGGGGGACAGTGTGTCTTGTGGCGAGACTGTCTGGCGAAATCAGGCAGCCCATTGCCGCTTTTCACGAGTGGACTCCACGCGGCGCTGCCCAAGTCGCAGAGGTGATTTATGTTTGCGATGATTAGGAGCCAATTTAACTCTGCGCTCCTTGAGCTGAGGGCCAGTTTACTTCAGCTCTGCAGTTTGGGGCTTACACTTGATGGGCCACAGTGAGCAGCTTTGTTGTGGCCAATTGGAGCTCGAACAGGGCGAGCAAGCGAGCAAACGAGCCACAGACAGTCTAAGAGAGACTCTCTGCTGCTCTCCTGCTCTCTGGCTCGCTCCTCATCGCCGGCCGACTACTTAAAAACATATATTAACTTTCCATCGGCATCGCGCATTTTGCACTCAATTGGGCCGCATTGACATGAAGCCGAGCTGGAGGCTTCGAGTGGAATTGGAAATTAAGAGCCGCACGAACGCAGTTTAGTGTTGGCCAGTTTCAGGCGCCTTCTGAGCTGGTGGCTGGCCGTTTTGACGAGTTGTGAGTGGCTCAGTTGGTCTTTGAGGAAAGCTAAGCTAAGCAGTGGCAGTGCACACAGTCACGCGCGCCTCCCAAAGGTGCGCTCTCCGGGCGGCAGACTGTGTGCGGCCAGCGGGCGGCCAGTTTCTGTGCAGTTTGTGTGCATTTTCCAAGCGGCTCAGTGCGGCCAATTGCAAGTGCAGCCAAGTGCCACAATAATGATCATTTGCATGCCCATCAAATGCCTCCCAAATGCCTAAACACTGCAGCCAGTTGGCCGCAAACAAGGCAAAGCTTCTCGCAACTCGCAGCCAATCCATTGGAACCATGAAATATGATTATCTCTTTGCTTTGGCCTCCGCCTTCTCTTAAACTTGGACCTTAGCTGGAGAGCAGCTCCTCCAGCTCCAGTATCAGTCCCAAGCTTCCCAAGACTGTTTGCGAGCTAAATCTAAACGCTTGGAACACTTTTGGGCCCACAACAAACGAGCTTCGGCCCAAAGCTCATTCTCTATAAGTCCGCAAAGCCCAATGGACCGCAGACTAACGAGCCAACTCTTGCTAATTAAGCGGCCGAATATTAATCAGCGGTCGCTCTTTTCTCTTCTCCTCCCTTTTCTTCGCCTCCTGTCTGGCCGGCCTCCTTTAGTTGATCGCCGTCAGCGCCAAGAGGCCCAAACCGCAGCTCCAATGGGCTTCCTGTGGACTGTCTGCCGCAGACTAGCCCCGAGCTGTGCATTTGAATGCGCCAGACTGGCAACTCTCTCTCGAAAAGAGCAACCGAACACACACTAATCAGGAAAAAAACACTCGCTCCACCTCATCAAATGTTCAATTTCCAACGCCCAATTTCCAATTCTTTGGCCAATCTCTCTCTCTCTTTTCACCAATGCAGCACAATAGCTTGGGTCTGGCGCCAGTGGAACGGCCTGCTGGGCCAGTAACCAGCAGGCAAGTAACGGCCGATGCAATTGATCTCAGTGTTGCGTGGCGTTAGGCCAAGCAAATGGAGGCCCGTGGGCAGTGTGCTGCACTAGAGACTGTCTGCGGGCGGAAAAGCCGCACTGAAACTGCGCACACGAACTGCACTCCTTCGGCCAACCGCACACAGTCTGCAGTGGCCACCCAAAAACTGCACACTAAAAAGCGTACTGCAAAACTGGCCCACTGGACGCCCAAAGGGCACCGCAAATGGTAAGCTCGCACTCTTTCTCTCCAGCTTCTCTTCCCTTCTGAACACTCTCCTTCAAACACTTGTTGCAAACACTCCTTTCGGCTCCTTTTTTGCTCCTTTTTGCTGCTCCCAAACTGCAACTTCGCAACTCGCAAAGAGTGCCACTGGTTAGGATTGGGGCGAATTTCAATTTTTCGGCAAAAAATCATCTCAATTGGCCAAATTTGTGCCAGGAAATCGTCCAACCTTATTGAGACTCTCATTGAAAGTGGTTCAAAAATGTAAAAGTTGCAGTAAAGTGTAAAGTTTTTGGATCCCAAATTGGATCAGGAGAGAGAAAATCTGCAACTTTTACAGACTGACTTGGGGGCTGACTTGCAGGCCCACTTGCAGACTGACTTGCAGACTTCCTTGCAGAATCGATCGCCGCTAGCCAGTGGCCAAGCTTCAAAGCTCCAATATTGCAAAGCTCCAATGTGGCAAATCTGCAAAGCTCCATTGCAGAAATGCATTGCAATGCTTGCAAGTTGCGCCCCAAAGGCGCTTGGCAAGCTCGCCAAGTTGAGCGGGCGATCAATCAGCGCCAGATTGTGATGAGCTGGGATCTGATTTGCGGCCGCAACAGATCCAAGCAGAGGCCACTTTTGTGCAATTGTGCTCGCGTGTTGCTGTGCCACTGCGGCTTAGTGGCGGCCACTGAGCGGCGAGCAGAGCCGCACTCGAGTGGCCACAACCAAAAGCAAGTGACCGCAACTGAGCGCAAGTGGAAAGGACGCAAGTTGAGGGGAAACAGAGATAAGCTCCCTTGCATGCGGGCCGACCTTAGCCTCAGTTTCACTCTCGAGCTTAGCCTCAGTTTCAACCTCAAACTCGAGCTCAATTTCAATTTGCAATGCTGCAATGCTGCTATGCTGCAGTGCTGCATTGCTGCAACGCAAGTTCAGAGCTCGAACTGGGCCCGCCAGCGAGCAAGTGGCGCCCAAACAAATCCAAACAAATCATCGCCGGTAATTGAAACGAGCGCCCCTCGTTCCAGAGCGGCGGCAGAAGTGGGCCCGGGCGACTGTCTGCAGGGCGCTCAGTGTTCAGTTTTGTTCAGTTGGACTAATCCTAAGGGCCGCCCGCAGACTCGCGAGCGGCCGCCACTTGTTGTGCGCCTTCTGCTCGCCCAGAGAGTCGCATGAGGCGCCCCACAGACTGTGTGCGGCTCGTTTTTTGCGGCTCATGCGGCTCGTTTTGACTGTGGTCTCACTTGCAACTGGCCACAACTGGCCAAGCGTCCCGGTCGACCACCTCGCGCGTCTGAGCCATAAATGTGGTCCCGCGCGAGCTTAGCTGCGGCGCTTGGCTGAAACTGCGCGCTGGCCAGCCGAGTGAGCTCGTGCCACACGCAGTCAGTGCATTGCTTTCCACTGCTAGTCTCTTGGCAAAAAGAGCGAGAACAATGCCAAGTGATCGGCCCAAAAGAGCAGTTGGCCAGTCAGTGTTTGCTGTTTGCCTAAAAAAACAACACTCGCCCGAAAGACTGTGGCTCCAATTGCACACTGTTTACGATCGGCCACTTGGAAAAGGGCGCCCCTTTTTTCCAGGCGCCCTAGTCCATGCGGCTCTTTGAATGGCGCCGCAATGGCAATTGGCCTGCCTGGTCGCAGTTTGGCCAAAACGGCCAGCATTTAGCAGTTACGAGTGGCAGAAAATGAAGAAATTGAAGCAGAAATTGCAGAAATTGAGATCTCTTCCACAAATTGAAGCTCTAAATTCTGCCAATTCTTTTCTAAATTCTCAAACTTCCAGCCACATTCAGACTCAGATGCAATTCGCGGCACTCTTTTGCCAACACTCTAAACTCGCTTCCTCCTGGCCTTTTGCACATTTCTCTCTCTCTCTCTTGGAGCTTAGCTCTGCATTTTATCCTCTTTTATCTTGTTTTTCTCGCCCTATTCTCTTCCGTTTTATGCTCTCTTGTGCGCCAAAAGCAACAGTTGCACGCACCAAACATTTGCCGGCAATTAAACGGCTTCCTCAATTGGCTTTTTGTAATTTCTGTCTTTTCTGTTTTCTGTCTTTTCTCTGCTTTTTGAGCTCTTTAAGCAAGCCGCATCCAAGTGTCAAATTGGCCAAAAACAACAACTAACAACCAACAACAACAACAACTAACAAAACAACTCAATTTCAACTTCAACTTCAACTTCAATTTCAACCTCAACTTCAATTCAATTTGGCCAACTCGAAACGCCAATTGTTCTTCCATCTGGGACACTCAAAATCACTTTGCGACTGTAAAACGGCTCAAATTTCAACGCCCCAACGCTGAAAACTTGCTCTTTTTACACAAATGTAAATCCAACATTAGAGCAGCCAAACAAATTGTTGTGAACCAGCGCCAAGCTTAAGTTTAAGAGAAAGCCTTGCAATAAATGGCCCACCAAATTGGCCCACAAGCTCGACTTGTTGCAGAAAAAAAGGACACAAAAAGGCCCCAAAAGACCAGCTGGAAAAGCTCGAGAGTCTCTTGCTTGCAAGAAGAGCATCTCCTCAGCAAATGCAACTTGTGTGCATCCAAACTTGACACACTTCAAAGGAGCCTCTTCCGCCCACTTGTTACACCTAAGGAGTGCCCGCATGACAGCAGGTGAACAGACTCTCACTTGGCCACGAAATGGGCCACAAAATGGCCTGAAATGCGGCCCAAAGAGCAGCTCAACAGAGAGAATCTCTGTCTGTCTCTCTCTTCCAACGAGCGAGACTGTCTCGGACGAGGAAAAGACGAGCTCGGGCGCATGAGAAGGTCGCCCAGAGGGAAGCCTCTTTGAACTGCGAGCAAGACTTGCAAAGACCTGCAAAGACTTTAGGACTAAGAGTTTGCACTGCACAAGCAAGAGACCTAGTTGCTGGAACCATTTTTCAGTGAAACAAATCCTATGCACTAGTTTCCAGTTTGGAAAACATAAGAAGAGAAAGAAGAAGAAGCGCCCAAAGTTGTTGGGAAGACATGATGTGATTTCACCCAAAAAGTTGGTTGCATCTTTTTGGAATCTTTATCAGATTCCAAATGGGAAGCAACTGGATCTTAATTGAAAGATTAAAGAGAAACTGTTTATGATGAACGAAAGGAGCCACTGTCTCTCGCTTGATACTCTCTTCTACTTGATACTCTCTCTATTGCTTGATACTCTCTCTACTACTTGATACTCTTCATCATCACTTGAGACTGTTCGAGCCTCTCTTCTGCCACTTCCACTTCTGGCCACTTAGCTTGTTCCCAGTTGACTTGCTCTCCAACTTGTTCGCACTCCAACGCACTCGTTCACTTGGCAGTCACTTGGCCCATCGGCAACCAGCAGTCATCCTTAGGGCACACTTGTTTGCACACACTTGCATTTGCAGGGCACATTGTGCATGCAAGCTGCGTGTGAGCAGCAAGCAGCAAGCAGCAAGTGGCCAGTGCGCAAGGTAAACACTCACAAGAAGACTCTCGAAAGTGTATCTCTTTCGAGTGACACTTTTCCGGCACGAAAATATTTTTCGCTCAAAAAATGGAAGAAAAAAATATTTTTCATTCTCGATTTCCACATTTTATTCCCAAATGATGCAATCAAATCAAATCTCACTCGCCTCTGTGGCGCCCTCTCAGCGCCATCTTTCCAAAACTTGGCCCATCGACAACCTTTGCCTTCTGGCCCACTTGGAGCGGCGCCAGAGCTGCTCTTTGGAGCCAGGTTTGCACTTTGGAGCCAAGTTTGCGTCCAACTTTCGCCTATCACTGTCTGTGTCTCACTGGCAAGTAGCTCGCGAGTGGCCCGCTTGGAAGGAGCTGGAAAAAGTGGCCTGCAAGTGGCCGCCAACTCGATTAGCATTTCAGAACCATTATCAGGTGCATGATTGATGTTGTTGCTCGTCCCCCGAGAAGAACGATGATGATGAAGCGCCAGTCTCGAAGAGAGAAAGAGCCTTTCGCTCGTGTCTCAGATGGACCCAAGAGACGAGCAGCTTTCCAAGAGCTGCTTCTGAGGCTCAGCCTTGAAGGTCTGCAGCTTTGCAGCTTTGGAGATGCACTTCTTTTCGAGCTGCAGGCCAATGAGATGCCGCCAACTCGAAGCAGCGGTCGCCTGTCAATTGACACTGGCCCAATTGACAACTGGCGACTGTCTGGCGGAGTTATGGAGCAAATGGGCAAATGGGCGCCCAGAGAGCAGATATTTCGAGTGGAGCTGATACTTGTTGTCGAAGAGTGTCCATCTTTGTTCTGCGAGATTGTGTGTTGTACGTAAGAGGCCAAAGAGAGAGAGACCAGATGCGACGAGATGAGATGAGAAACGAGCTGCACTGGCCAGAGGTTAGCTTTATTTGGCGCCTTGTTTGGTGGTTGGTGCGCCTCCAAGCTTAGACTTAGTGGCATTCTGCGGCCTTCTTTTACTTTTAGTTTGCCTTCCAGTTCGAGTTTCACTCTTGGGCCCCACTGTTTCCGTTAGACTTTGGGGCCCAGTTTGAGCTTGAGCTTGGCTCTGCTCGAACTGCTGCAAGCAGGCAAAAAGGGCGGAATTCAGCGCACGTAACTTGGGCTGGCCAGTGGAGAAAGTGGGAAGTGGGGGCGCTCTCCTTCCGCTCGGCTGGCCAATTGGCGGCGAGTTAGCACGCGCGCACACAAACACACTGCATTGCACTGTTCTCCTATGGCAAAATTGGACTGCATTGGACTGCATTTGGGCCCAGCTGCAGTGCATTGTGCTCTGCGCGATCGCACACAAGCGCCGATCACGTCCTCTGCTCGCCGGCCACTCGGCCAAAATCCCCCTCGCGCCAACTGACACACAAGCTGCCCCTCGCCAAACTGGCCCCAAGTGCAGTCCAAAGGGCCCCAAGCAAGTCAGAGAAGCCCCCGCTCGCCGGCCAACCGCCCACAACAAACAACGGGCGGCCCCACTTCAAACAGGACCTTCATTAGACCCATCCTCTAACACTGCTCGGCCGCCATTCATTATGCGCCCGGCCCCATCGGGCGGCCACTTCCGCTTTGGCGCGGCCCAAATTGATGATCGGCGGCCAGTGGGCAGTGTTCGAGCGTGCGCCTAAGCTAAGGGCTGCCCGCATGTGCCCGCATGTGCGCGGCCGGGCGCATTGGCGCGAGTGCAACAAATAATGCCCGAGTGCCAAAGTGTCATATTGCGTCGCCTGTTCTTCACTGCACGTTCTCTAGTTTGGGGCTAATTTCATACGATGACAACTTTTAAACTGGGCCCAACTTGCTATAATATAATACCAGAGGCTTGAAAGCAGCCCAAAAGCGGCCCAAAGGGCAGAGGACAAAAGCCATTTGGTGTGTCTGTGCAACATTTGCGACATTTGGGATATTTCAGGCCACTCGAGGCGGACGCTTGCCGCTTGATTCGGCCCCAATCGTCGCCGATCGATAGCATCTCTTAGGCGGAGGACTGTTGCCAGTGGGCCCAAGGAAAGAAAAGGAAAGAAAACAGACACAAGTCGGCTCCAGTTGGCCCTTTGGGGCGGCCGCAAAGGACGCAAAGGCCGCTCCATAGCCGAGCTGCGGCCCACATGAAAGGGCGCCCAGTTATCGATCGGCATCTCTCTGTGTCCGGCGGGCCACTTGCCGCCTCTTGGCCCAGTGACACACACGCACGCGGCCGGAATTCGCCCCTCGCCTGGCCAGTTGGAGCCACTTGGAGCCACTTGGAGGCCACTTGGCGGCCCTCAGCCACTTAATAAGCCGCAATAATAAATCAATACCGAATTTGGAGGCCCGCTCGTCCGCTTGCCGCCCAAACAGGTGACATCAGATAAGGGCTGCTTCGGCGGGCGACACGATGCGCCTAAGAGATAGCGCCCCTCTGCCTCTCAGTCTCAGTCTTCGGCGACTGGAGACCAAGCTAAGGTGATCAGCTGGTGATGGGCTCGCAATGGAGCCTCCTGCACTTGCTTGCCTCTCGGGCAGTCCAATTGGGCGCCCTGCAAGTGGCGAGTGGCCTCAAGTTGCCGCAGACAGTCTGCGGCGGGCGCAACTCGGGCCGCGCGCAGTGGGAACTTGCGCGTGAGGCAGACGCAAGAATTGCGCTCTTCTCTGCCAGACTTGAGCTGCTTGAGTTGCTGCAGTGTTGCGAGTTGCGACTAACTTTCAAGTTGCCACTTGCCTGAAAGTTGCAACCGACCGTTTTCCTTTCCAGCCCCACATGCTCGCCCCAAAGCAAAACCTACAGACAGACGCCAAAGCAAAACCAACATCGGACAGTCTGTGATCCTCGTTCCTCCAGTGAAACCTCGCCCGCTCGCCCGCTCGCCAATCGTCCTCGCCAATCCTAATCCGGCCAAATTCCTGCCCATTTCTATTATTCCTCCGCCGCTGCCAACCAAACGCCAACCGAACGCTGCTCCTTTGTAATATTTGTTTTAGCCTCCCCCAAAGGTGCACGCCGCCCGCTGACCACTGACCACTGACCACTGGCCACTGGCCACTGACCGCTGGCCAATGCCAAGTGCACGCGGCCGGCTTTCAGCACCAAAGCGAAACCATTAAAAACTTTCGAATTCCGATCTCTCTGGCCAAAAGTGGAGGCGCACTTCCCACTCGCCAACTCGCCACTCTCCACTTGGCGCCCACCGAAGTCTCGCCCAATGAACTTTATTAATTCATTGCCAACAACAACACAAAACTTTCACAGAACTTAAATCCCCGACAACAAGGGGCCGCGGATTCCACACTGCTGCGAGCCGCCAGCTAAGGGCCCGCAAAGTGGCCGCTTCTTCGGAGGGGCAAAAGTGGAACAGGTTGAATCTTGTGCGGCCACCAAAAGCAACTCTGTTTCGAGCTGCCCATTCACAGCCGGCCGCTTCATTTGCATTCTCTGGCGCCGCCAACCAACTGGGTGCCTCGCCTAAGGGCTAGTTTGAGGCTAAGAGTTCCAAAGTTTGAGCCCAACTCGAGCCAGTGCCTTACTGGACCCACGCAGCCGAGTTATTATTTCGCCTCCACTGCGAACAAATGGCAATAATAATTGCTATTATTTCCACTCCAAACGATTCAAAGTGCTCCAAAGTCGGTCCTGAATCATTTCCAGTGACTAATTGAATCGCACAAAGTGGCTAAGGGCCCGAAAAAAGAGCCATTTGGGGCACTAAATAAATCTGCCCAGTCGAATCGAGCGACTGCGGCGCGCCATCTGGCGGGCAATTCTGAAACTAACAGCTCAAAAGTTTACACTCACCCTTGGCCACCGTTTGCAGACCAGAGGAGGCTTGTTTGCTCTGGCCTGATGGCTGAAAAACGAGCGCACGGTCGACCTAAGCGCCGGCTCATGAGCCTCCACTGTCTGTCTCTGTCTCTGGCCACCATCGGACACCGCCGCACGACAGACAGGCCACTCATCAAGTAGTTGGCCCGCTCACTCAACTTGGGAGCCCGCCGGCTGGCTGGCTGGCTTGCTTGGTGGCTGGCTGGCTTGCTAGTTGCCTTGGCGCTCAGCTTATAAAGCAGCGCCTTTCGTGAGCTGTTTTATATTCTATTATGCGAACTCTCGTCCAACTCCAAGTCCAGCTGGCCAGTCGGATGCAATTCGTCCAGTCGCGCTGCTCGTCCAAAAGCGGCCACCGATGCGGACGGGGCGCAGGTTGCAATGGAGGAGACACAGAGAGAGAGAGAGAGGGAAAGGTGGAGATCAAGATGGATTAAGCGGAAGAAGAAGGAGCCAGTTGGCCAATGGGCATGATTTGTGAGCTCTCTCTGAGTCTCTCTCTGTCTGTTGCAGTTGGGCAAAGTGAGAGGGAAGAAAGAAACAACAAACATTGGGCGCTGGCCAGAGATTTGCGCGCTCCCAGCTCGATCAGTGAAAACTCTTGTTGGCCCTAAGCAATGGGAGGCGATGCGGACAGAGATTGGCAGAAAAGTGAGCATCATGAGAAGAGAGAAGAGAAAGAGAGACTCCTTCTCTTGAGCTCGCTCTGAATTTGGGCCTAAATTTGGCACTGAATTGGGCGCCCAATTGGGAAGCGCAATTGGAAATATTTTGCCTGCCTGCTTTTTAATGTTTGCTGAAAAGTTGATTTGGTCAACTCCAAACTTGCGCCACTCCAGAGCGCAAGTTTCAGCTCACTGCTCGTGAAGATGAGATATGCAAATCATCCGCACACACACACTAGCTCGGCCGATGATTATTTAAATCCTATCGCATTTCTGCTTGTTTGCTCGCGGCCGAGCTTCCTCTGCCCCCCGAGACAGACAGATGCGCCCAGAGACTCACCAGAGCTCTGCACTGGAGGAGGCGGCCCAACAAACGGACAGTTTAGCCATCGAGCTCCCACTTGTTGTCCTGCGGACTCTGCAGACTCTGCTTGAGTTGCAGACTCTCACATCACATCACAGAGCCAAGCCGCCGGCTGGCCAGCTTTCCTTGGCGGCTCGAGATTGCCGACAACAGGTGCTCGCCAGCGGCCGGAGGACGGGCTCTCATTGCGGACTCTTAGGGCTGCGCTAATCTGCAGCAGTCGACATTGTTGCCAGCCAGCCAGCAGAGACCAGCTCTCGCCAGATGCCATTCCCCGGCGCCTAATCCGCCCGGCCGCCACACAGAAGCTCGTCGACGGCGCCCCCACCTTGCAACATTTTTGGCCAGCCGCTGACACAAGCTCCAAGCTCGGCCACAACAAAAGGGCACCTCTGCTTAGGGCGAGCTCTAATCGGCTAAAATGGTCAATTTCGAGCAATTTTAATCCACTTTTAGGCCCCTTTTCCAGCCTAATGGTCCGGTCGAGTGGCGAGCCAAGTTGGCGCGATGTTTTGCCAATGCTTGCCGAGCTCGAGCTCGCATTTGGACTCGAATTAGAATATATTAGAGCCCGAATATTGGACCCATCGTTCAATATTTACTTTAGAGCAAACGTTTTACTTGTAAGGCCGGAAACTTGGGCAGAATTTAAGAGAATTTTGCAGAATTTTGCAGGATTTTACAGAAATTTGCAGCCTCAGACCACGAGAAAAGCGCCAATTCAACGAGCTTTCAACGCCCAAGTCGAACAGTGGGCGCTGCTTTCTTCTAGCTTTCCAGGAGCTCCAATTGCAAACAAGGATACCCAACAAAGACTGTCCACAAGAGACTGTCCACGGGAGACTGTCTTGACGAGCAAAACAACAGACAAGTGTCCTCCACTCTGCTGAGTCGCCAATTTGGACTTCCGTCTGGGCCTGTTCGCGCAAACAACTCGCGAAGACCACAACAATTGGCCCATCAAAGTTCGAGCTCGCCGACGTGACCATGTTCTGGCCCAATTGGGAGCTCCTCGGCTGAGACGCTGGCCTCAAACGGCGAGCCACAGTCTGCCCAAGACTTCCTCTTGCTCTTTGGCGTGTTCGCTTGAGGCGCCGGAAGTTGCAGGCTGTGTACCCAGGGGTCTGGCTGGTGAGTTTCGTGTGAGGCGTCTTCGGCTGGCGGCGGGCTCGCACAGTGCAGCCTGTTAGTTGGAGACCCTTAGCTCTGGACAGACTGTGTCCAGTGTGATGCCTGACCTCAACATGAACGCGAACGCGAACTGGCCACCAATCAACTTTGCTCCTGTGTGGGGCGCCCCAAGAGAACTGTTAGAGTGGCAGTGGTGCAATTGGAAAATTGTTTGTTTAGAGCGCCTTTTTGCCCCCGTCGGCCCTTTGGCCAGTCTTTTGCCAGCTCGGCCCTGTGGTGTCGCTGATTAGGACTTGCTCAGCAGCCTTTGGGGCGCCAACAAGAGTCCAAACTCACACATGGACCAGCTCCAAGCGAGCCAATGGACTAAAAGCGCCAATGGAAATGGAAATGGAAATGGGCTTAAAATGCTGACCAGCGGCCAACGGTGGCCACACACAGTCACTGGCTGGCCCAAGGAGGCAAATTGAATTGTCTAAACAAGTGTGCTAATACAATTGTCTCATGTTCTGAATTAAACATTGGCCTTCCTTTGGCTCTCTTCCTCTGGAGGCAAAGAAAGGGCCCAGCGCCAATGGGCAACTTGTGTGGGCCTCACACAGTTTGTGAGGCGCCCACAACTTGGGCGTCACGCGCTCACTCAGATGCCCTCGAGCAAAAAATAATACACACACACAGCCTGGGGATATTTGAACGTGGCCAGCTGGTTGGTGTTGTTTCTGTTGTTCCTGTAGAGCTTCCAGAGCAACATTGAAACAGTCTGCTTGACGAGCCACAATTTGGCCTGCCAATCCAACTAGACTGGCTGACTGCTCTGTTCCGCCCACATATTGGCCCACCGATGGGCACCGATAGGCACCGATAGGCATCTTGGCCCGACGATTGGCCAAGCGTCAACAATCAGACGCGAGACAGTATTGAGGAGCAGCCTTTTCGGCACACCAGCTGAGGATCGGCCGCTGCTCCTTTGCCCAAATTTGCCTCTGCATCCAAGCCCAGAACACAGAGACCGTATGGGACCTTGTCTCTGGCTGTTTCATGGAGATGACTCGCTCGGGAGTGTGCTTTCTCAGAGTAAGTGAGGGAAAGCAAAAGCGATGGAAATGGCAATGAATCGAGGGGGCAAAAAGTGCTCACTGGAACAAGTGGCTGAGCCTGAAAAGTTGGCTGGATCTCTGCCAACTTTCCTCCTCAATTCAAGCTCAGGTCCAGGGCCAGCCCAGGCCGAGTTGCACCTGTGCAAAGACGAAGAAGGACTGGCTGGAAAAAGCGAGCCACCACTCTTATCTCGAACTGAGAATCAAACTCAAATAAGGGCCAAATGTTGCCATGATTAGTGCTTCTCCTCAATCTGCTGATTATTGGCAACTGGCCGCCGATGTGGCGCCACCACTTGGTGCTCTGTGGTCACTTAGGAGCCGGCCAGCAGCATCCTTTGATACACGGCTCGTCCATTTGAATCGAGCCTCCTCCTTGTCTCCATTCCAATAAACTGCAATGGTTGAAGCTGAATGCAATAGTTGTTTGCTAAACAGGCCTATTCTTGGCCACCATCATGGGGCTCGAGTTGGATCGTTGGAGCTTGTCTCGCATGTGCCAGGTTGCAATGGAAACAAGGAGAACTCTGAATGTCTGCCTCTGGATCAAGGCTCCTTCTTCAGCTGGATAATTTCCTCTCCGCTGTCCTTGCTACAATTGTAGCCAAAATTCGTACAAAGTCTGTCTGTTCCTTTGCGCTCCAGCTTCTCCGAACAAGTGTCCAATGTTTTTATTCCGATTCTATTTGGGAGATTTTCGCCCTCGATAAACTCGGCAAACTCCTCCACTTTGGACCACTTGCTGGCCACCAAATGTTGCTGGCCCAGCGCGTTCCTCTCTCTCTCAACTTCCATCAAACGAGCCCAAACAAGACCAACAACTTTTGGACAATTATCGTTTCTATCAGAACTTATCCCACTCTAAAGCGATTAAGGCCACCGAGCGGACGACCACCTCCGATAGCAGAAATCCGACGCCTTCTCCCCACGTAAGCGCCAGTTTCCACTAATCCGACAGTTTGTTTTCCTCTTCCCCAGAATCCATATTTTGAGGTTGCATAATTATGGCCAAAGCGAGACAACCTCTCGCTCGGCTCCTTATCATCTGCTTCGAGATGTTCTTAGAAGCATAAAAGTCTACTCGTCTACTGCCGGCAACAACTAGAAGCGAAAGGACACCGCTCAGCTCTCGTGGTGATCGATTTGAATATGTCGCCTGCTAATTAACAGACCGTCCAAGCTGGCAACTCTCTTGCTCTGCCACAAGCCTTATGTTGAACACGCTGCACTTCGCTCAACCGGAAATTTCGGCTTCCCCAAAGCAACTTAAGCTGATAAGCACTCGACTCAAGACCTGTAAGACCTGTAACACTGATGACGAGTGCGCCGCCTTGTAGGCGTGCCGACTCTCAGCAATATTTAGTCACCCATTACAGAGCCAGGTTGTGCTTTTTTCGTCAGAAATTTCAGAAAATCTTGCCAATTGCGTCATATTTGTATCGACGGTCGAGAAATCCCAATCAGCAAAAATCGGATCGCCTTTCTCCACTCTTGTCAGCTGGTTACTAAGCATTTTTCCAAGCATTCTCGACTCGAGTGGCTTGCACAAGACGACAACACTTTCAGACTTCTTCCTCTCGTTCAGCTTTGAGATGTGCTGGACGATCACAAACCAGCTCTGGCCAGATATCTCGACTGTAGAGTGTAACTTGCCCCAAAACGGTGGAAGCTCTCTGGGTGAGCTGTGAAAAATGCTCGAACATCAGTCAACAAGGTTCGAGCTAAAAATTGTATGCTCATTAGCGTTTAGGGTCGTTGGAGGAAAATGAGATTTCCTTCAAACAACTCTGCCATCTCATCATGATCACGTGTTTTTACTTAAGATGTCATTCGCCTGTTTGTTGCTCAAACACACCTTCTGGCCATCGACGAGCCTTCGAAACAGAAGTCGGCTGGCCGACTGATTGATGCCAATTGAGGGACTTGTCTGTGTGGGCGCAGCAACAAGAGTAAACAATAAGACCTAGTCTTGTCGCTCTCCTACACGCATACTTTTTAGCAATTTTTGCATCCCATCCGACCTGGGCTCACATAACTCGCACAAGAGGAAGTATCAACCCATCAGAGATCAGTCCAATTGATCATTTGAACTGTAAAGGCTTGGTCAGGCAACGAAATTCAAGGCGTTTCACTCTTTCTCAAAATTCGGCATGAGTACGTGATATCTTAGCCTTCATCAAGACTGTGGAGCCTTAGTCCATCGGAGGACTAAGACCATTTATGCTCATGTGTTCGTCTGCAACAAGCTAGTCAGACAACAGGCAAGCTCGTTACGCTTAGGTCATGCTGACTCGAAGCTTTTTAAAATAACTCTAACAAGGTGTCGCTCGGGTATCGACATTGCTCCCTGAACAAGGAGCACTCGGGCCAAAGCGGAAAGAATGCGCCCAAGTTTGAAACAAAACCGAGTGGCAGATATGAGAATCGGTATAATCCTCCGGAATTGACATCTAAACTTAGTCGAACTATAGCGGTAGTTCAGTTTCTAAAATTGCTGTTCATTCAGCACCTTCAGTACCCAATTCGAGGCACTGGAAGAAGAGTCAACAGGCCAGATGAACACTGATGGTTCAATTGCATTGACGAACACGACCGAAAGGCTTCTCATGGACTGAAGAGATTCAGGGTACATTTCTTGAAATCATCCATGATCTGATACTTCTCATATTTGTCTGAGGGACGTTGGTTCAATGTAGCCTTGTTTAGGCGGATTTCTCAAGTTTAATTACATTATCTGGGATTAGATCATACTAACAAATACCGAACGAGCTCCAGAATCTTCGATCGGTACAACAATTGTCGCCTTGGACGATCCTCATCTGATAAAGCACCTCATGAACCGGCAGAGGGTACTATTCGTGGGCAACTGAATATATGAGGATGAAAATGATTGCAACAATGACCATTCCGAGAATTATCTGAAAGCGTAGATTTTGCCACCACAATTTGCGTCTGATATTTCTGGAGTTGATACGAAATTCATTGGCACGACTGTTCAATAGTTCACTCCTCTCATTCAGGTTATCTATTCTGTCGCCACGTTCTAATACTCTGTTTATGTTTGACTGCATGACATTGGTGATCTCTTCTACATCGTTTTGTAACTCTTGGATCTTGCCTCCACCAGGGAGGGTGTTCTGATATGATTGCCCAGCTTCGGGGTCCATTCTTGGCGACAACAGTCAAATAGGGATAATAAAGTATTGAATAAGAGTATTAATTCTGTTGCGAAGGAATGTGATTAGATGAATGGCATATGTTGGCAGCCTGAGCAGCAATAAATGAGCTATTGTTTTTGAATGGGTGCAAATGAAAGGTTGATATTACAGCCCTCGAATCTGAGGCATCAGTGTGCCACCAGCTGCAGCACGTCATTAGCATGAGTCATGTGTGTCAAGCATCAGCTGATCTATGGCCCAGGATTGATTTAGCAAATGTAGATTGTCTCAGAAAAGTTTTCACAGTTGCGAATCTTGTGGGTGGACAGTAAAGGAAAGCAAAGAAGAAGAAATATACTTCGGAGAAATCTGAATCAAGTTTTGCTTAGCATCTCTAGGTGCTAATAAATGATAGAGTGTTTTATTTCGCTCATGTTCGTTTTAGCAAATCCGCTCAGCACGCTTACAGGGAAGGCGGTGGATGTGCTTGCTACAAGTATCACTACTTTTTATCTACTCATCGGATTGCGTTAAGGAAACGCTTGACAGATCCGACCGGTGCTCCATGATGCCCTGACATTCGCTGATTGACAAGATGTTTTCATCTAGACTAGATCGAAGTTACTGTATCCTTGGACAACCCGCCGAACTCTTTCTTCAGCTTCGGCTCCCCTGATTCACAGACAAACTTCTTGAAACAGTCGCCACCTAGCATTCCCTCGCCAAATGCCTTGATTAGGACACTTCCGTCACCAAATTTGGGCGAAAATTTGGGCACGTGTTCCTTGAGGAAGCTTATGTTTGCACCAAGTCTACAGATGAAATGCATACGACAGGTGTCCGGAACAAAGACTTTCTCGATGATCTTTATGGTGGCGGTGAATGGTGATAGGGCAGCTTCGAGGCCGAAGACCATGGGCTTGCCCAGAGCTTTGACGAGCTTACCGAAGTTTATCTTGAACTTGATCGAAATGGCTTTGATCAATTCGACCGGGTTCAAGATGTGCTTGAAGATGTCGACCTCCTTCTCGGTGGTGGTTGTGCTCGAGGCCGAGACACTCGACGACTCGGCGCCAGCCGTTTCGGAGCTCGTTGCTGCCGCTCCCTTCGACTCAATTGATGTCTTTCCGAAGTTCATCAGGTCTCCCATAGTCGGGACTTGCGCGAAATCTGATGCAGAGCCCTGAGCAGCTCCAGCGGAAGCGGCGCCACCTCTTTCCTGCACTCCCATGAAATTGTTTATACCTCGAGTGATTTCCGCATTTAAACCAAAGCCTTGACCTCCACCGACGCTCTCGGACTCGTAGTCACTCTGGGACCTGACCACATCTGGACCGAGGATGAGGACCACAACCAGGAGGGCGAGTGGGCCTGAAATGGAGTAAACGTTTTTAGTTGAAGAAGTCATGTTAATTTTTTGAACTGAAACTCGGTATCTTTTATGAAGTTGGGACCAATTTTCCACTCAAATTAGATCGCCTCGTTCGACCCATTTTCGGGGCTCTTATATAGCCGATTGCATGTTGGAAGATCCGTCATTATCATAACAACGAGGAGCTCAACGCGGTCCAAAGAGACAATCATGATAGCCGAAACACCGGCCAGTTGGAAGAGGCAATGATCAGGCGGGCATGATTTCTGCATCACTTGCAAAAATCAAAGCATATCGCTGAGTGACAATCATCCATAAAGTGCCACGAGCTTGAAACTCCACCAAACTTTTGTGTGAGTTATGCATGGGTTATGAAACGATATATACACAACGACGAATATAAACAATCTCCAATTGGATCAACAAGCCATGATTGTGTAAAAATAGTTACGCCAAACAAGTTACTTCTTGCTTATGAGGATTTACACTCCTCAGCGTTCGAGCAAACTTCAGTTGTTCAGAGCATAGTATCCCTTGTATCCATTACGGCTGCAAGGTGACGCGGCTGCCAAAATGCTCCGATTGAACAAACGAATTAGCGCTAATTCCAACCCCTCGCTGTAGCTCATATGCGGAACGCTCTCAGTCTATCGTCTGGGCTTGCATCACCAATAGGCAATCATAACAATCCAAGTTTTTCTCCTACCGAGTCGACGTGCTCCAAGACACGTGGCCAATGTCGAACACGGAAGGCTTAATTGAATTGATTACGAATCGCCAAGATCTCTCACGTATTCTGGGGAAATGGACGCAAAAATTTGCGTCCACGACGTAACGATCGAAAGACTGAGTTGCCGATAAAAACTTTGAAATCACGGTCGTCGAAGATGTCGATTGGCGGCGTCTCCTTGCCTGTCTACGCGCAAGATCTTGCTCATGGGTCTTGTCACGCAGCCCAAGCTAGTCACTAGTCATCAGCCATTAGTTACGGCTGATGCTCTCGTGAATAGGAGACCAATCAATACCAGTGAAGAAATGAACAATGAATTTGCCAATTGATTGGTCGATTTTCATTTTATTTATTTGCTTATACGAGACTGAGGTAGTCGAGATATTTGTCTCTCAGGATTTTCCAGTCTGATCTCGAATTTCACTCTAAGTTCCCCCGGCGCAACATGAGGTTTGCAGTCAAGGAATGGAACACCGGCGAGCTCCACTTATAGACAGCACGCGCCAAAACCTCCGTCATCCATCCGAATCCGGCGAGCACGAACCTCTTTACGTCACCTTTTAGCGCTCACCAGCAACTATGGATGGGAAATGGAGTTCCTGATTGAATAACTCTTCCTTCTTGTTGTCTCTACATCTACCTGAGATTCCGAAGACATCTACTTTGATGGCTGTCTTGCTCGATAAACGAGGAGTTGGTATAAAAGTAGGCCGGATTAGCTGGAAGGAAAGCTCATTCGAAAAGTTGAGCATCTTAGTTCGAACTCCAAGTCAGTAAAGCAAGTTCAATCCGAGGAAAGACAAGAGCAGCACCACGATCGAAAATCACAAGGGAAATTAATCAGACTAGGGAAATGAGTATCAGAATCAACTTGGTGGCACTTGTTGCCTTGGTTGTGATCTGTTGGTTGCACTTTGGAGCGGAGAATGTCCATGGGGCAGGAACGATCGAGCGTCCGAGGCTAAGATATACTCGCTCGGACGCTCACGCTCGCTCCATGATGCACAATCACCTGTCGCGAAAGGTGTTTGATCGAGCCTGCGCCGCATCAAAGGACACAATTGACGAGATCATCGCATGTTTGACCAGCAATCAGGCTTTGCTTAAGGCCGTCAAAGAGGAAACAGCCAAGAGCTGCTACAGAGAAGCGTTTGGGCTTGACTTTGATCCGAAGGATGTGACCAAGCATAAGGAGTTGATTTGCAACAATAGAGACAAATTCGAGACCATGACCACCTGTGTGTACAAGAAGACAGCCGATGTATTGGATGCCAAGGAGATGGAAAAGATGGCTGAGGCAATGGTAGATGTGGGCATGTGCATCATCAACGCTCTAGATGGATAGAGGCAGTCCGAGGAAGATGGAGGCCTATCCAATAGTGTCCATTCGTAATAGGACATCATACATTCTATGTTAGATGTTCCTCAACACGAGTGAGCATCTTGTCTGGAGTTCGATTGTCGCAATCAAGCAAAGAGGCCCAGTCTCATAGGCAGAAGGTAGAAGCTCCATATCCACTTCAGCCGACTCCATCGAAATTGGTTCGACTGCAATAGTTTATTATCACACCCCTTTGGTTGTGCCTGACGTTCAACACAGAGAAACATGGAAGTGAAAATTCAACAGTGATTTGTTATCCAAATAAATAATTACCTAATATCAATCATTCAATCCAAGATTGTGGGTGGGCGAGCAAATTCGCTCCCGATTGTTTATTTCCTACCTTCTATCCTAATTAATGGGTTCAAATGCCTCTTGGCCTCTTACAAGATTCTGAGGTCGAATTTTGTGTAGTCGGCGCCGAGAGGTCTATCACAAATGGCGAAGGAGGACCAACGCAAAGCCATCATTCCACTATCTCGCATTCTAGCGAAAAGTTTCTCCTCCATCCCTCTGAACTTGTCATCGTGGAGGAAGTATGTATTCAGGTTTGCTAGATCTATGTTCGCCGATCTGAAGACATCATCATGGAATCTTTGATAATAGCTACACGATTTGTAGACACACTCGTTGATCAGTGTGAATATGTCTGTCTGGGTCAATTTGAATTTGTGCTCTTGGGCCCCAAGGAAGTGAGCTCCACTGAATGATTGGACAGCAAAGTCGAGCAGCAACTCCTCGTCCACCGCCATTATCTCTCTAATCAATCAGTCAACTTCTCATCCGAGCCACTGGTGGCCCTCAAATCAGTGCCTCCAATAAATCGTACAACTATTCCACCCAGCGATCGGTCCACCATGTGTAAAGTCTGCGGATCGATGTTGTTTATTTGATCGAAAGGTGATATGGGGCACATTTCTCCAGATGCTCCAGATGGAGGAGCCTCCATGAGGAAGTTATAAACGTCCATCAAACTGTCCCTTGATAGACTTTTTCTCCCTTCCAGATTTCCTCTAACATAGGGCAGTCGCCAAAGCATCAGAAGAGGCCAGACATTCGGGCCGCTCAACCGTGTGTTGGCGACGGCTGTTGATCTGCGACAGCGGACAGGAGACACTGCTGCCAAGGATCGAGAGAGCGCGCGGAAAATCTCGTTGAGGCCACATTTAAACGTGTTGGCCTCGTATACAACTCAAAACCTACACCATATTCCCCCAGAATTCCAATACAATATAATAAATTAAAAATATAATCAACAAAATGTCTGATAGGATTAAGCAGCCACCAAATTATACTCTCGTGCATACTCTCGAGGGTCATCAAAAAGCCGTATCTTCCATAAAGTTTTCACCAGATGGCAATTGGTTGGCGTCCGCCTCGGCGGATACCTCAATCAAACTCTGGTCTGCTCTAGATGGAAAGTTTGACAGGACAGTAGGTAATCATAAGCTTGGTGTATCCGATATTGCGTGGTCAAGCGACTCCAAATTATTAGTATCCTCAAGTGATGATAAAACTTTAAAAATGTGGGATGTCCACAATGGAAAGCCCTTAAGGGTTCTCAAAGGTCACACGAACTATGTTTTCTGTTGTGCCTTCAATCCACAATCGAACCTAATAGCTTCAGGCTCATTCGATGAGACTTTGCGGTGCTGGGACGTGAAGTCAGGTAAATGTCTCAAAACTTATCCAGCACATTCCGACCCAGTCACGGCGGTAGATTTCGATCGAAACGGCTCACTCATTGTGTCCAGTAGTTTTGATGGGATGTGTCGTATATGGGACACGTCCTCTGGTCAGTGTGTCAAAACCCTTATCGACGATAATGCGGGGGGAAACCCGCCTGTCTCCTTTGTAAAATTTAGTCCCAACGGAAAATACATCCTCTCCGCTACACTTGACAACCAGTTGAAACTGTGGGATTTCGCCAAGGGTAAATGTCTCAAAGTTTACAAGGATCACAAGAACGAGAAATATTGTATATTCGCAAACTTTTCAGTAACCGGAGGCAAATGGATAGTCTCCGGATCAGAGGATAACCACGTGTATATATGGGACCTACAAACCAAAGAGATTGTACAGAAACTATCTGGCCACAAGGATGTCGTCATATCCACATCATGTCACCCATACAAGAATATCATCGCATCATCATCTCTTGAAACTGACAAAACAATCAGACTTTGGGAGAGTACATATTGAGGTTTTTTGACTCTTATAGGAACGCCCATTTCTCAGTATTCTGATCCCCGGACCATCTGAAATAAATCACCCCGTGCGTTTAATGATATGGACCCCCGAGTCGGTCTCCACAATGGAACTCATCTCACCAATTTCTAGGTTGAAAGAAGCATCCGAGAAGGGCTTCTGCATCTGTCCTCTCTCGAAGAAACCCAAGTCGCCTCCTCGCTTTGCCGAGCTACAGTCAGAGTATTTTGTCGCCAGGTCTTCGAACGTCGCCTCCCCCGATTCAATCATCCGGATGTAAGACTCCAAAATCTTGATGGCCTCTTCTTTTGAACGTGTAATATTTTCTTCTCTCCAGCTCGATGGTCTTCTACTGTCTTTGTGCTTGACCAATAGATGACTGGCCTTCACCTTGTTAGTTTCTACGGCATCCCCTCCTTCTGGTGGCTCCCACTGTGACTCGCCGGTGGTCGTGTTGTAGTAATAGTCTTTGTTATTAGTACGGGAAACCTTCTTGTTCCAACCTGGTGGCAAGTTGTCGCCCATCTTTATTGATTGATAATTATCAGAGACTAATAGAGTGACCGGTTTTTCTTCCTGTTTGTTACGTTTCTGGTTGGAGACGATGCAACGAGAAATGTTGGAGCACAGATCAGACGTTCGCAAGACACAGGATACTCTTCGTGCAGTTTGCAACCACACGATCAACAAAGGAATCACGGGCTTCCATCCTCAGACGTTTACGATTACAGCAACGTGCTGAACGCACATAAAACGTGCAAATAATTATTTGGCGCAAAATATTTGTTTTGGTGCCTCACTTTCCCGCGTTTCACTTTCATTAATACTTTGTTCAATAATATTCTAATGTATTTTAAATCCTATGTTATAATATAATTTTATTCGCAAAATTAGACGAGCAAGATCGAAATAGCACCATCTAGAAGCCGAGTCACTCGAAAGGAGGCTCCATCATTCACCCTGCTCGAGTTGGCCTTTATTCCCCTCAGCTTCGATTCCAAGTTGCAAATCAGATTATAATTTGAGAAATGGATTATAATTCATCCAACATTAATTCTGATCATTTAACACCAAATATGGAGTTATCTTCTGCCATGACGAACTTGACCGCGGCTGCTCCAATCTCATCACAGGTAGTTGACGATTTCCAGCCCGACGCCAAATGGGAGTTCACGCCCCTGGAGAAAGCTTCGCTTGAATGCATAGAGTTAGATGCCGCCCCTTATGAGACGGAACATAACGATCAGCAACTTGACCAATGCGCTGGATCATTGAGTCATAAGAAGGATGACCCAGCAGCATTCGAACAAGTTGAAATCAACACCTCTACCAACCTTCACACTCAGGACTATCCAAACGAAGAGACTAAGTTGCATCAGGACACGTTAAAGTTATCGGAAAATCCCGTCGACAATCAAACAACAGTTGCTCTCGATACGTTTGTCGATCACGAACCACAGAATGTCGTTGAGATCCAGACAACCCTCCCTAGCATGGCCAAGGAAACTGAACAAAGCACCCCTTGTGGTTCAACAAGTACAAAGGCGGATTGTCAACCTGGAACCTCCAATCAAAGGACTGCTGGCGGCGATGAACAGGATGATCCTATCAAGGAAGATATACATATTGCATCAAACAATTTTTCAAACCAGGCCTCTGTGGACGCCCAGATGGAGACAGTCATCGATAACGTAGTTGAGTTAGGTGGCGGCCATAGTTTCGGCCAGGATTTCAGTCGTGCGGAAGATAAGGCTAAAGTTTTGGAGAGTATACATAGAGAGATTACCAGTGATCGGAGCTCAATGGAAATCATGGCCGATATTGCCTTACAGCAACTACCCCTTTTAACCGAGACGGTTAACGCACCGTCCGCAAAGCCCGCTAGCATTCCTATTGTTCCGCAAGAAGCTCCAGAAAAAACAGAGAAACTCAATCAAATCGACGCGGAAACAAAACCTGATCTCAATGCGGGCTCATTAGATCCCCAAGAAACTGATGTCAAGCTCACCCCAGTGGGAGACTCTGACCAAGAGATAATCACTCAGGAGGTGGTTATTTCTGAGAACATAGACTCAAACGAACATCAGTCGGAGCAATCTATTGTAAATGAAGTTATATCGGTTAATGACAAAACAAATACAGAGGAGACAATAGAAACTCTCGTCCATGAGCCAGCCGAAATTACGCGTGATCAGCTACATGAGGAGCAATCTAACGAGCAAGAGTCTGCCGATGTTGAATCGCAAAGCATCAATCAAGTTGCGAATCCAGAGCGTTCCGAAACAATGGTTCAACCTACGGAGACGGTGGAAGAAACGCAGCAGGACAAAGTTGACTCAAGCCCTCTGGTTGAGGAAGTTACCTCTGTTGAAGAAAGGCAAGACCCTGATACCATGAATCTACCGACCTCAATGAACAAGGAGATAACTCAAGAAAACCCTTCTGTGAGCGAGAGCGTTGAAGAAATAGACTCTGAGCATGCTTCAGTAAGTGGGCCCGGCAGGAGAAGATCTGGAAGAGCCAGGACCAAGGTTGAAGACAAAACTCGAGACAGCGTCGAGGTTGAGACCCCCAGAAAAGCCTCTGGTCGTACCAGAGTATCCAGAGAATCAAGGGTAGAAGTACAGCCCAAGGAAGCCGAAGTTGAAGAGAGCCAAGGTGAAGATGTCGATGCTGCGCAGGATACGGCACCCCAGACAGAAGTTGTTGCCGAGGAAAATGGAGAAGAAGCGGAAGTCTCAGAAAGTCGAGCCCCCTTGGACAATGAAGTTGCGAGCAAGTCGGCTCGACCTGTTAGAGCTAGGGTGTCAAAGAAGTTCGAAGTCGAAGAATCCATGTCATACGAAGAACCAAAAATTAAGAAAGCTTCAAAAAGATCTCGCGTAGCCCTAGAGGGCGACTTAAACAAGTCTTACGATGCATCAAAGAGCACCCCTCTGATCAAACTTCCAACCCAAAGGTCAAGAGCAACAATTTCAACCTCGAATCCATCCACCAGACCGACGCCAAATCCGTCGAAACGCAAGAGAAGCTCCAGCCCAGAAATGGATGAAAGCTTCGGCTTGATGGAGAAGAAGTTTGCCTGTTGTGGCTGCAATTTTTCCTCCGACCGACTGAACAACTTAGTTTTTCACTACACGAAAGCTTATTGTCCCGGAAGGTCCCGTATGCACGAGGTGATGAAGGCTGATATAATCAAACAGCAGCAGACCCCGAAAGGCAATAAGAATAAGCGCGTAGCACGTTAATCATCGAAGACGACTTTCAAACATTATATCAGCCTGGCACCGACCATTTCAACCAGTTTGTCGTGAATGATTAGAGAGGCCCTCTGGAGACAATGTCGAGACCTCTCCCCCTCTTGAATTCGCTCAGTTTATCGCACTTGTAAATTAAATGACTACCGATTGATTCATTGTACTTTTGAGTTACTCTGCAACGATTTGAGTTTTCTTGCTCGACTTGAGTCTTGTCTTGTCGCGCTCCTTCTGTGTAGGAATTGCTTCCCGCTGGAAATCCGGCTGAGTAGTGAATATAAAAGTCTCTGGATTTGGGTTTTCCGGCGCAATCCTTAGAGTCGACGCCGCCATCGTGACAGTTCTGCAAGAGAGAGTAGGAATATAGTGCAATATAGGAACCGGCGCGAAGTTCAGGGCTAGAGCAGGTGGACAACAATGACCTGAACCAACCGCAAAGCAATGTAAAAGAGCCAATATTAGATAAGGTCTCTCTTACTCTTAACTGTCATTACTTGATTCGAGGCAATAATCGATCTTGTCAAATGAGCCCATATGCTAACTCAGATCTGCACCAGCCGGCAAGTGAGACTCTCGAAACGAGATGGTCGATCTTGGAGAACGTTGAGATATTCCGCCTCCATCATTTGGCCATCAATGTAAGTGGTGGGATTATTGAAGGGATACTCATAACCCTGCTTGCATTCACACTTGTACCCACCAGACTCAAACTTACGACCCGGCACTGGAACGCATCTGGTTGACCTCCTGTCGCACTTATGAGTCTCTTTGAAAGCATTGCTGGTGTAAAACTGTTCACCATCGCATTGATTAGCATCGAGCTCTGCCAATCTCATATTGACCGTAACAATTCCTTTGAATTCAACTCGCAGCTTGAGTTTGTCCCAGCCAAAGATCGGAGACGAGTAGCTAATGAGCCATTGGTTGTGTATTGAGCAATCATAAAATGGGGCAGACCAATATCCATGCTCGAGGTTCGGCACAAGGTACTCTAGAGGGTATCTGTCGTACTTGATCAAATTGAGACCACTCGAATTGAATCTGATATGGGCTTTGAGAGTGAAGGTGTCGAGATTTTCTGTTCCAACCATCCAGCGAGTCTTCAACTTCTGGAAGGATTCATTTTGCGTGAAGTGTTGGTCGTCATTGCTGCGCCTGTGGTTTGCCAAGTCAATGACGTGAAAATTCCTCGTGTTCCTCTCTAATCTGTAGGCATATGGTGCAAAATATGGATTCTGAGCTTGGCTTTGTTGCTGTTGCCGTCTGTTTGTAAAGCCATTGGCTCCATTGTTGGCCTGTGATGAGGACTGCATTTGATGCGGTTGTGTTGAGAATTGATTTCGGTCAAACCAAATTCCGATACCTTGAATTTGCCTATCGCTCATAAGAGTGCTCAGAGCCTCACCAATCACCTGGTCAGGAGTTAGTGGTTTATCTGGAACTCGAAACTCGGCAAAAACGTCTTTGGGTTCGACGAGTTGCAAAAATGACGACATGAAATGGGAAACACGCAAAGCAGCTCGGGCTTGGTTCTCAAATTGATCCTCCTTACCGTAGGCTGTATTGCCTGGTAGACGCAAACTACTTGGATCAGTATTCGCCAAGTGCTCGCATTCCTCACGAGTGATTTGTTTCCGAACTTTTTCAGCAAGCTTATTGATATCGAGCCTGCCCGTTGAGCTAGTGGTTAGATATTGAGATTCGTTCCTCGACAAAACCCCAGTTACTGTCTCCATCCGGCTGATTGTTTTGATCCGATCCTTAGGTGATAGTGGAAGCACATTCTGAGTCTTATGGGCCAAATTTTCTATCTTCTGACAATCGAAGGATTGTTTGTATTCGTAATCAAAGGAACGTTCAATGAGCTCACCCAAATAGGGGCCCTTGACGTGTCTTGGCAACCTGTAGCCCGGCCTGCATCTACACTGGTAACCGCCGCGTCTAAAGCCATAACCGTGCAAAGGCTCACACACAGTGGTCTCCTTGCGACATTTAGCTGTATTGGAAAAGTAGTTTGGCTCACTGTTGCCATCACTCGGTGGACACTGGTTTATATCGAGCCTATTGAAGTCCATTTCAACCACTGCCGCGGCAACATAGATTGGCAATTCTATATGCCTCCAGCCAGTGTGTCTGGGAAAGAGATCAGCTATGGGAACTGAGGCGCTTACCAGCCACTTATTGGATCTACCGCAATCGAAATAGGGGCGCTGCCATTTCACAGGACCTGGCTCATCGCTTGCTCCTGGAGGACCGTGAAATACAAACGTTTCGTTGGTCCCATTCGAGTGGTTTATCTGCACCGAATAAGTGGGCTTACTGTCATGCCGTTTTGTGCTATCGGGTAGCCAGGCTGAATACCACTCATTGGTCTTGTACATTTCCGTTGTATAATCTCTATCACGCATCTCTGGCCTTATGGCTCCTAAGTCTGTGACTGCAATGGTGTTCATGGTTGAGATACCCTTAATTTGGTAAGGGTCATTGAAATCGTCCACGCGATAGGCACGCGGAGCAAATAGGGGCATTGTTTTGTTGAAGAATCCATTATATGAGGGTGTGAATGCTCGATTTTGAGAGTAATATATTGCACTCGAGTTAACGAATGGGTTTGCCGATATGTCAGCTGCAGCCGAGAGCATGTAATACATGAAGCCAGGCTCTAGATCATCTTGGGCCTTCTGTAGGATATAGCTGAGAAAAAATGCACGACTCAGTGCAACATTATGTACTTGCAACAAATTGCTTCGATTTTGATAAATCGGCTCAACTCCAAAATGTTTAATGTCCGGAATATGGGACACCGCTGACATGGGGAGAAACAATTGATTCCTATCTAATACTTCGCAGTTTTCCTGGTCCACCGCCTCCAACTTAGCTATTATGTCATCTACGTTATCATGTTGATGCCAAAGATTTTGACCATCTATGCAGGCCGATGAGACAACAATAACGAAGATACAAAATTTCACACAGCATCCTGAATTCCATGAATAGTTGATCCTCATGATTCTCAATCAATTATTGCAACTTGATATCATAGCGACTTGATTGTTTAACTTTCACAGAGTCTGGCTTCCGCTTCGATTGGCAAACTTTTGACAAATGAGACCGAACTCGTGAAAAAGCAGCTTTGTAGAGTCGCGCCCGAAGTTGCACAAGCAAATCTAGTGTTATTTGATAACAGAATTAGACGATTTTGCCATCATCCAAAAGATTCTAGGGCAAAAGTTACACTTCAGGGGCGGAATTGCCACAGAAGAGCACCGAATGCGTGCCAGGATGGTGGAATCCAGCTACGTGAACCACCTGTTTGCCTCCACACCTCCAGCCGCTGTGATGGTTGCCCTCCCGAGCCGTGCTTAAACTATGAAAGTCAATTCGCGGAGAAAACTCCCTCGATCTGAGGACATGCTGAGCAACTCCTGTGCTGTGCCAAGCCATCTCGATTCTGCTCGGGATTCATCTAGAGATGCTTGCAAGTTGCGAACTTGTTGCCGAAGAGTCCTAGAGTGATAAACTGGTGAGGAATCGGGCCCAAGATATCAGTCCGAGCAAATTGGCCAGAGTTAGAACTTGGCGAAATGCAATAGACTCTCTGGACTCAACAAACTACCAGATTCTTAACTTCCAACGACGGGATCGAACTGTGGAACATCGGTGAGAGATCGAGCTAACTCCCCTATCCGTTGAGTGTATTCAACAATCGATCGCAACTGATTGATTTATCACACTACACTCAACTGTCTGAGGGAACCTCAGACAGTTGAGTATACTTCACCACTCTATTCGCTATTAGGTAGACTTCTCCAAGTCCTTTTTGTCGCAAAAACTTGCCAAAATGGATTGAATGAACACCTGAAGCACTTGCCATCAATTACAAATCCAGATCGAAGCCGCGCGTGGCATGCGATGGAATTCTCCGCTGACTATTGTCCGCCATTCACAGTTTTGCGGTCTGCAGACTGTCAGCGTCACGAGATATTTTGATTCTGGCAGCCATTTGTTGTTATATTAACACCATAGGCCTTCCCGCTATATTCACATTATTTTTAGTTTATATGTCCTATTGATTGCCTATGAACAGTAACCAATATGCGAGTTGCTCGACACCCGAGGAGCTTGCGGCTCAACTCAAGACCGATTTATACAGGGGATTGGGTTGGGCAGAGTGTGAAACCAGGTTGACGAATTGTGGCCTCAATGAGTTTAAAACCGATGCAGAATCCAAGATTTTGACTAAATACCTCGAACAGTTCAAAAACCCTCTGATAAAGCTCTTGCTTGTTTCAGTAGTGATCAGTCTCTTCATGGGCCAGTTCGATGATGCAATAAGCATCACTTTGGCCATCATTATTGTGGTGACTGTCGCATTTATTCAAGAGTATAGATCCGAGCAAAGTCTCAAAGAATTGAATAGGTTAGTGCCTCCAACATGTAAAGCTATCAGAGAAGGAAAGAGCGAAGACTTTCTCGCCCGATATCTCGTACCCGGGGATGTTGTCCTTATAACCACAGGCGACCGTGTTCCGGCAGATCTGAGACTCGTCGAGACGAACGGTCTCAGTATCGATGAAAGTAATCTGACAGGTGAAACTGAACCTGCCTCAAAGAGGAGCCTGGCACCTCAATTCCCGGATGGACCCTGGTCCAGCGATATCAATAGCAACTACTCTTCCTATCAGCCGCCAAATCAAGATCAAGAAACAACCCAGATGGATACTATTCCGGGCTCCGAGTCGATGGCATTCATGGGTACTTTAGTCCAATCTGGAAATGGTAAAGGCATTGTCGTTGGAACTGGCGATAAGACACAGTTCGGATCCGTTTTTCGGATGATGCAATCTGAAGAGGCGCCCAAGAGTCCCATCCAGGTTAATATGGATCAGCTTGGTGAGCATCTATCCATATGCTCTTTGTCCATCATAGTTGTGATTGTTTTGATCGGCTGGATTCAATCAAGACCAATAGTGGAAATGTTCACGATCGGTGTGAGCTTAGCTGTGGCTGCTATACCCGAAGGCCTCCCGATTGTTGTTACAGTGACACTAGCCTTGGGCGTGATGCGTCTGGCAAAGAAAAAGGCGATAGTAAAGCATTTGCCAGCCGTCGAAACCCTTGGTTGTGTGCATGTGATTTGTACTGATAAGACTGGTACGTTGACAAAGAACGAGATGACCGCCACCCAAATCATAACCTCAGAGATGTATCAAGCGACGGTAACAGGTGTAGGCTACGAATCTATGGGAGACGTCATGCTCCATGATCTAGATATTGATCAATTTGTGCAAATGAAATCTATTAGGAGAATCGTAACAGCAGCGTGTCTGTGTAATAATGCCAAGTTCGACTCAGTCGGCCATCTCATTGGACAAGCCACGGAAGGTGCATTGATTGTGCTGGCAAAAAAGCTCAATCTGAATGATGTCAGGGACCAGTTCTGTCGAATGAGTGAGATCCCTTTCAGTTCTGAGCACAAGTATATGGCTGTAAGATGTTCTTCCCAAGGTGATATGCCAGTCGACGATTGCTTCGCAGGTTCAAATTATTACATGAAAGGTGCTGTTGAGGTTCTACTAACAAGATGTACCTCTTACTCGGAGCATGGCCTAACAAAGAAACTCGATGAATCTCACAGACAAGATTTTATACGTCATACGGAAATACTGGAATCTCAGGGTTTAAGAGTTCTCGCCATAGCGATGGGAAGCACACTCGAAGAACCAGTCCTTCTTGGAGTTATCGGTATTCATGATCCGCCGAGACCAGGGGTGAAGAATGCCATTTCTGTGCTTCACAAAAGCAAAATTCAAGTGAAAATGGTTACCGGTGACGCCAAATTAACGGCACAATCGATTGCTCGCATCTTGGGTATTATGGGACCTAGTGGGCAATGTATGTCTGGTAGTGACATAGATAGACTCATGTTAGATTCAAGCATCAATTCTCTAGAGAAGGCCGAAAGACTAGAGAACGTTTGCGTGTTCTACAGAGTGACCCCTCAGCACAAGGTTATCATCGTAAAGTTGTTGCAGTCCTTGAATCTCGTTGTAGCGATGACCGGTGATGGAGTCAATGATGGAGTGGCGCTGAAGAAAGCAGATATTGGCATATCGATGGGAAGTGGAACCGACGTTTGTAAGGAGGCGTCCGACGTGATCCTCATGGATGACGACTTGTCTACCATTGTGACAGCTCTCGAAGAGGGAAAAGGAATCTATTACAACATTAGGAACTTTATCAGATTTCAGCTCTCCACCAGCATAGCCGCCTTGAGTCTGGTGGCAATCTCCACCATACTTCATGTGCCCAACCCTCTCAATGCAATGCAAATCCTCTACATAAATATACTGATGGATGGCCCGCCGGCGCAAAGCTTAGGAGTAGAGCAGGTGGACAATGATGTGCTGAACCAACCGCCGAGGAACGTAAAGGAGCCAGTATTAAACAAGGAGCTCCTGACTGGAGTAATGATTTCTGCGGCCTTCATTGTGGTTGGAACGATCATGGTTTTCGTCAGTGAGGTAAGTCAACATCGATCAATCGAAATCTATTGCTTTTTATCATGATTATATTATCATCATCATCAGATGACTAACCATGCTTTTAACTCATTAACTTTGGATAAAGATGAGCGATGGGGTAGTGACACCACGTGATACAACAATGACTTTCACATGTTTTGTCTTTTTCGACCTATTCAACGCACTATCATGCAGGTCACAGGTAAGTTGATCTATCAACCTCTGAGGGCCGAACTATAATTTAGTTCCTATCTAGATGATGGTAATAACTGTTTTAATTTCTCTTCCCTCTTAATCAGGTCAAATCTATCCTGGACATTGGATTTTTTACAAACAAAGCGTTTTTATATGCAGTGGGCGGGTCAATCATTGGTCAACTTCTAGTTATCTATTTCCCTCCAGTGCAGAGGATTTTCCAAACAGAGGCACTCTCGTTGACGGACATACTCTTCCTGGTTGCAATATCTTCCACAGTCTTTTTCGCCTCGGAGATTACCAAGTTATACAAGAACAAGGTGTTCAGACGAAAAATCCTCCATGGGACGTCTATATATCTGGTATGACAGCATCGTGATACAGTAACAAAAAGTATAAACTAAACCAAGATCTTCCCCCTAAGAGACAGAGATTATTATATCTAGAGATCATTGGAATATCGACCATGAGGGATCCTGCAGAAAACTCGCTGAGATGTGTATTTCAGTCGATTTCAGTCGATTCCGGAATATTCCCAGACTACAAAACCACAGGCTCAGAGCTCGATCGATTTTGAGACAATCTGTCAAGCTCAAATGAGCGTCTAATCTGTATGAGAGTGTCTCTAATTCGAGCCTTGTGGAAAGCTTCGAGATCACGAGCTGAGGAAAAGAAATTGCGGCAAAATAAGTGCCTCCAGTTGTTCTTCTTTCGAGCAAAGAGGTTCCATTAGGTCGGCTGACTGTCTCTTGTGGATCCGAAAATGATCTCAAACGACTAGCCGAAGGCCTCACTGTATATGGCCCCAAAAACAAGGCACCGGAAAGCTATGGAAAAGGGTCAATTTTAGGAAATTTTATCTCGTTTTCTCTTCTCGTTCAGGTGAAGCAAAAGAAGGAGCAACGAGTGATCTGGTGGAGAGCAAAGGAGATGGAGAGAGTGGCGAAAGTGGCGGCCATAAAAAGTCTGAAAATCGCCCGAGGGATGCCGAAAGGAGTGAGCAATGATCGGCCCGGTGAGCTTCTGCATCAGTGGCTTCAGAAGCATCGGCATCTGTTTTCGTGGGGCGTTCCTTGGGTGTTAGAGAAAGAGAGAAAGAGAGAAAAAGAGATAGAGAGTGTCTCAGGCGTCTTGTGAGCTCGACTTGGGCTCTCGTGTCACAGTGGCGGTCTGGTTGAGGCGGAGCCAGCGGGCCGAGCTTGTGGCCAGATTGGAGCAGCCTTACTGTAGAGCGGGCCTGCTGCATTGCGCGCGGCTCACTCGCAAGCTTGCGTTGTGTGTCGCCCGTTTGGCGGCGTGTGTGGCTTGCCGCTTTGGGCTTCTGGCCTGTGGATTGTAGATTGCAGATTGTTGCCAGTTTGCGACCAACTGAGATGAACTGGAATGCCGAGCCTTAATTAGTTGGCAAACAAGATTGGCTGGCGTGTTTCCATGTAAATAGCACTGCATTGGGATCACAGCGAGTGATGGCTGGAGCAGCGCGGCAACAGGTTGGCTGATGTTATTATTGTCTAGGTTCTTGTGTGTTCTCGCCTCTAGCCGGGCCAAGTCTCGCCCGTGTTGGAGGGCGGCTCAATTTCAGTCTCAATTTGGGGCTCGTGTTGTGTTTGGAGTTTTGTCTGTGTTTAGACTGTGTGTCGGCTGAGTTGGCCCGCCGGAGCTCGACGCTGCGGAGTTGCTAGCGACAGAAAGCGAGGCGGCGCGATGGCGGCGTTTGCGTTTGCGTTTGCCTTTGCGGCGTTCGTGGCGGCAGCTGGATGGCTGATGATATTGTTTATCAATGGCGCGCGGGTGCACCAGGCAACAGGCGGCCGGCTTGGCGGAGCTGCGCCCTCTGTTTCAGTGCAGAGGGCAAGGGCGAGGACGGCAGCCACAACTGTTGTGGGCAACAAGCGAGAAGCCAGAGGCGAGAAGCCAGAAGGGAGAAGCCAGCCAGACGGGATGGCTCGAGTGGGGCGGCGTTGTGTGAGCGAGCATTAGTTGCGCGCGCGGCAAACAAATGGGGGAACACGAAGCGAAGCGCAGAACCGTTAGGTCTACGTGTTGTCGTCTCGGCGGGCGCGTGAGAGCCGGCGCGTCTGGGGGAGCCGCGCGAAGCCCGCGGGGATGAGCCGCCGACGAGCCGCCGACGCGCTGCCAGAGGGCGGCAGCGGCGGCCAAATCCAAGTCCAATCCAAATCCAGCGCCACGCAACACACACACACTTCTGCGCGCTCGAGTCTAACATTCGCTCGCACATTCGCTCGCACACAAACTCCGCTGCACTCGAGGCAGGCTCAACGGGCGCGAGTGGCTCTCTCGCCCGTGAAAGCAGCCAGCAGGGGCGGGCCGCGCGCCGTGCGCCTTCTCGCCTGTTGCGCCGCCGCTCTCCGTCTCTAGCTCTCTGGCGCGCGCACGCCTCCCTCCCACACGGCGCGCGTCTAACGCTTGCGCTGCCTTCTGAGCTCGGCCGCAGCGCCACACGCGCGCCGGCTCCATTACGCCCATAGGTGGCCGCCAGGGTTGAAGGTCGCCGGCGCGGCTTGAACTTGACTCGTCGGGCGCAGTGTTGCGCCGCCGCCAAGCGCACGGGATGGCGCCGGGGGTCGTCGTCACAGCGGCTGCATGGAGCGCGCTTCAACACTCCACTCCAGCCCGCTAGCTCGGCGTCATCCTGTCACCCGGGAGCGTCATCGGCGGCTCAGGCGGCTGCGGCTGTGGCGACGCGCGCACCCGCCCGTGACGTGTGCAGCGCCGCCACCCTTCCCGAGCTCGCCTAACGGGCCGCGGCCGCCGCCCGCCGCCACGTCGCCCTCGGACCATGGGGCGCCCGGACACGTGAGCGGCTCATCTCGGGGGCGCCCCCCGGCCGCGCTGGGCCTGGCTGCGTGCCGCGGCATCCCCTCTGCCCATTGTGACGTAGGCCCGAGCGAGCCGGCCCCCCGCTTGTGCATATTCATGCGCCCAGGGCCGCGGGGCACCTGTTGCGGCCGGGCTGCAGCGTGCAGTTTGCGTCGCTTAAAGCACAGAGATTCGGACGCGCTCCAGACGCGGGGGGAACCAGCGCGCAGGTTAGCCTAAGGCTGCACAGAGTCAGGCCAGCCACAGGCCAGCCGCGCGGACCGGCGGCGAATCTTGCGGCCAGGAGTGAGTCATGAGCGTGCGAGCGAACTCTGGCTCGCAGCGGGCAGATCCCAGAGACCAGGAGCAGAAATTAAACTGCAGGATAGCCGAGGAGCCGGCGAACAAAGCGGCGGCTTTCAGTGTGCAGTGTGCACTGTGCGGTATACACTGTGCAGTGTAAGTCAAGTAAGTCGAGTGAGAGAGCCTGCATCTTACTTGCAGCCTCTGGCCGCGCTGGTGACGAGAACTTTCGATTGCGCCTCAAGGCCGCGCGTTGCGTGGCGCCAGTGAAATCGCGCACGTATTTTCGGCCGCCTTCTCCGCATTCGTCACTGGGCCAGAGAGAGAGAGAGACTGTCAGATTCGGGCTCAGATTTGTCATAGCCACTCGCTCGCTGTGTTATGCTCTGATATGTCGATAACATATCAGAGTTTTGTTGGCAGGAGGAAGAGAAGGCAAGGGAGACAAATGGGAGACAGAGAATAATATTAACCCTTTGTGTTTGCCCGGCGGCTCATTTGGAGGGAGCCAGTTTTGAGGGCGCGCACATCGCGCCACGCCGATGCTGCAACACAGTTATTTTTTCCTCCCTCCCTCCCTTCTCGCTCATGGAAATTTCCCCCACCACTGCGCTTGGAGATAACGGGTTAATGTTATTGTTAGCTCTCTGTTAATATTGTTCTATTAATTTTGTTAATACTCACTCTTAATCGTAGCGTAACCAGCCTTGTCTCTGGAGCGGCGTCCAAGGCGGCTTGCTCTCGCCGGAGCTCTGTCCACGTCAGCTAGCGGCCGCCTGCGCGCGCCTCTGGTGCAACTCTGGTGCAACGGGCGCAACAGTGGCCGCTATTGCAGCCGGCCTGCAATCACAGCGCGCTGGCCACACTCTGCTGCTGCTGCCCACACGCTCGCCAGCAAAGCAGACAAGCGCCCTTAGCTGGCCGAGCTTGTCAGCTTGTCCGATCGGGATTAATTGCAACAGTGGAAGTTGCCTGGGGCGGCCGAGCTCGACCTTGGCGGCTCAAGGGCGGCGCCGCAGCTAAGGGCCGCCCTCCGACATTGCTCGGCGGCCTTTCGCCACGAGAACGGGCCCGCCGCAGCACTGGGGCGCCACTTCCACCATTGCGGCGCCCAAAGGGACCCACTCGCGCTTGGGCAACCACTTCGCAGCTCCCCAACGCTGGCAGACAGTGTTCAACACTGGCACAACAACAGCAACAGGCCAGACTATCAGCTTGACAGGCCAAGAGCTTGGCAGCTTGGCGGCTTGGCGGCTTGGAAGCTTGGCGGGCGAAGGCAGACAACTGGGGAGCCAAGTGGCGCCCGTGGAAGCACTAATATCTAGCCGCCCATTAGCCAGACAGACACAGACAAGCCTCTGGCCGCGGCGCGAAGAAAGCAACGCGCTCGCCGTGTTGCACTGGTGGGACGATTTTGCGATTTGCGATCATGCAACCGCTAACTAACAGTGTTCATGTGTTGAGCTCCAGAATGTGTGGCCAAGCCGGCTTTCCTGTTTGGCCGAAGCGTGTTGCTCGGCGTCGTACTTTCGTCCGGCTTCGTTCTGTGTGTGATCGCGAGGGCGTGCACTTGTCGCCTGTGTGTGTGTGTGAGACTTTGGGCGCGCGTGCGACTGCCTTCGGTCGCTGTGTCTGCCAGCGCAGAGTGTGTGTAAGTGTGAGTGCGACTACAAGTGCGAGTGCAAGTCTAAGGCTGTGCGACTAGATTCGCTGTATGACGAAGCTAAGCTGGGCCACGCAAGCAAGTGTGCGAGTTTGTGCATATTTTGTAAGCACCAGAACTACCGCTACACACAGGCCGCCAATTGTAGATTGTTTAGATTCGTGACGCAGACAACTAGAGAGAACCCTTGAAAGCCTGGGGAGAAAATCCAGAAAACTGGCTGTCTACTACTTTGCCACAAGCAAGCCCACTAACTCTCTCTGCCTCTCTGCCACAGGCCTGCTCGCCGCCGCCGCCGCAGCCGCAGCAACTCTCTCCGAGGCATTTGGGGTATATATCGAAAGAGACAAATTTCATCAGCCAACAAATGATAGACACACACACTCGCGCAGAGTGCCGTTCTCCCTTTTGCCCTCACGGAGCTTATCCCACACCAGCTTTACAGAGCAGAGCAGCGAACACAGAGCAAAGAGAAAAAGAGAAAAGACTAAAGAGTAAAGAGTAAAGAGCAGAGAGCAGCTCTAAACACTGCTGGCTGCTATGGTGCGCGTGCAACTGGTGTCGGCGCGCCAACTGTTTTGCTGGGCAAAATTCGCTAGGCATTATTGTTGTCTGCATGCTGGAAGAAGGCGAGGCAGAATATTTGCTGGGAGCCGCCACGCGCCGCTCTGGCTAAATTCGTTACCAATGGGGTTGCAATGGAAAGTGTGCGAAACCAACAAGTGCCACAACAACCACCACCAGCACAACCACCACCGCAGTGCCGCTGCAACGCTCCGGCCAACCCAAAGCCCCAGTGCAACCGCCCCAGCCACAACCACAGCCGCCCGCTCACTCTTTCCCTCTCCCCCATGTCTCTCTCTGTATTCGCTGGCTAACCCACTCTTTCTGATCCGTTCGCTGACGCTGCCTCCTTTATCCTTTCTTCCTCTTGCCATTTTGCCTGCTTCAGTTCCATTCGCTCGTGCGCCTGCGTAAATCTAATGCCCGATCAAAGTCTCTCTCTATGTGCCCGTCTGTCTGTCTGTGTGGCTTTATTGGTGCCTAACGTTATGTTCAATTTCTTACATTCGTTCAATTCCCCATCGCCCCTAAGCCACAAACACACAGAGGCATCAATAATCAACAATTTTTCCCCCCAAAATAGTCTCGCACACAAGCATAGCCATCACTACCATTAAACACAGTCACACACACACACACACCCATAAACCAACAAACCAATCACCCCCTAGCTTCCTCTAGACCTCAAGTCAAACCATTCCCATTATTTTATAAGTGCAGTATTATGTTTTGTAACATAATGCAAATTTTCAAACCCAAAACCCGTTGAATACTTTTCCATTCTAATGCTCCAGTAGCGCCAGTGTCCAACCACCACCACCACCGATTCAACAAGTGCCAGTCCAGTTTGTAACAACCACTTGCAGCTGCCTAGTGAGAGTTTCAGATCCAAATGAGTAGTTTTTGTTCCAAGCTAATCAAGGGAATCAGCTGGAATTAGCAGCAGCAGCAGCAGCAACGGGAGCATAGGCAACCTAGTAACAAATTCTTTCATCTTCAAGATACATAAGCAGGCTAACAGTTAAGAGAGGGCGGACGGACGGAGGGACAGACGAAGGGACGCACCCGAGAGACGAGCCGACTGACGAGGAGAGACTGACGGACGAGCGAGAAGAGGTAATTGATGTAAGATAGAAGTGAGAAGTCGGGAAAGTCGAGTCGATGGACTGTGAAACGAGAGTGGCCAAGCACAAATAACTCACACCACAGCCACCAGTCGACTGGAGAGCAAATAACGGCAGTTTACTTTAGAAAAATTTTCAGCTAACTCTTCAAGCGAGATACCATATTGCAACAAGACGACAGTTGAGGAGAGACAACCATAGAATCAGCGGACAACGGCAGCAAGAGTTTTCCTAAGAGCGAAAGCCAGTGAACATCAGTGCATAACTGTAAGTATTGAAAGCCACCGGGCATGATAATAACCACTGGGCATTCCAAACCAATTCGTTTTCTCTCTGTCATGGGGATCAGTCTAACGAACAGAAGACGTTTGTTTGGCTGTTATTTAGTTGATCTTTTTCCACTACTCCTGTAGAATGGAACACAGTTAGATTCGGGTAGTTGGGAGACGGGAACGATTTTCAAACTAAGAGAGTGACAGATTAGCTCCAGAAGGTGAAGAGGATGGACAGAGCACACAGACTGTCCCTCTCTCTCCCTCTCTCTCTCTCTCTCTCTCTCTTCTCTCTCCCTCTGTGTGTATGTGTAGAACTTCTAGCTCGCTTGACGTGCTCCTACTGAGGGGGGTAATGAAGACAGCAGTAATTTATTGCACTGTTCTAATTATAAACCAATACTTTACACCCGTTGAAGTTTGAAACTTTCAGACCCTCTAACGTAACTCTTCCAAACATTTATAATACAGAAGTTCGAAGACTCTAACAAGGAGCTTCGTTGGAGCACTAGAGAAGCCAAGTGTCTGGCTGAACTCTCACTTCTGCTCTCCCTCTATCTTCGTGTGCTTCGTTTTTCAAAGATTGTTCACAGGTGCGCGCGGTCAATAGTGGTGCTGGAGGAGGAAAGTTTCAGACAAGCGACAAGAGGAGAAGAAGAACTCGGAGGCACCACCATCGGAGAGGGGAGATAGCTGGTCGCGAGATAAAAAATTTCACCAGATAATACAAGGGGGAACCCCGTGAAATCATAGCAGGCCCAAGATGATGTTCAACGCAAATAGTAGTATCAATAGCTCAAGCGCCATAAGTGCGTTGGGTGGCACTGATCATAGGGCATCGCAGTTACACAATCACCACCATAGTAGCAGTAGCACCAGCAGTAACGGTACAAACAACGATAGCAACAACAATAGTCTCTATCTGGCCGGATATAATCAAGTTTCAGTAACAAACGCCAACGCGCTCCTGACTCATACCAATAGTGATGCTGGGGGCACACCAGCGACAAATATCCCACCCGGTACTCAGATACAACTTCACCATGTAGTACCAACAAATCACCACCATCATCAGAATCATACCTACAATGTGGGAAATGTTTCACATCATCGGCACCAGCACTCTGATGATATACAAGTGATCGCATCAATGAATGGCCATCAGCAACAGTTCTCCTGTGGTGGTGGACAAAATCAGACGATAGATAGCACGACGCTCAGCTCTTCTACGCCAAGCCAGAATAAGAAATCTGTTGATAAAGGCTCGGATGAGTATAAGAAAAGACGTGAGAGAAACAATATTGCAGTGAGAAAGTCTAGGGAGAAGGCAAAGATGAGAAGTCGCGAGACTGAAAGGAGGGTAGCTGAATTATCAAAAGAAAATCAATTATATAGAGCTCAATACGAGGAATTAAGGCGCGAATTCAATGTTCTCAAATCATTATTGCTCAAGACAGGCTTGACGGAACAAGTGATTGACGATGAGGCCCAGCGCTACACAACGACAACTATACAGCATCAACAAATAAACCAAGTGTCGAATAATCACCACCCCGTCCATAATCACATGGCTTCAGCAAATAGTAACCAAACTCAGTACACAAATGCAGTAATCGACCAATGGACTGATGGTATGAACGCATACGTCGAGGATTGGGCTACTTGACAATTGAGGACTATTTTATAGAAATTTTGTATCTGTTTAAGGTCATGATTGAATATCATCATTCTAGTTTTACGACTCCACCCGCTGTCTCCAACTGTGTCTTAAGTGCCTCAGCTTCATCCTTGGATAGATTCGCTTTGATTACCCTGGGACATTCTTCAACAAATCTCTTAGCTTCTACTAAGTTAATACCTTCGACTAGTTTTTTTATCTCTTTGATCAGAGCCACCTTCTTACCGTCATCAAATTTAGTCAGTTTGACCGTATAAGAGGCTTTGACTGGACCCTCTCCCTCATTCTCGGCTGAATCACCTGAAGCCTTTGACAGATTGGCTGCAACCCTCTGCACATCGGGTATCTTGAGCTCCTTTTTCAAAGCCTCATTGAGCAGTGTAACTTCGTAGAATTTCAGCTGGGCTATTTGATCTACTATGGCTTTTATTCTTCCAGCTGACATTATAAGTATTTAGACAAGTTCAGCACCATGAAATATAGAGTTATTATCCAATTCAAATGACAAAAGAAAAGTACAACAGTAACCGCAATTTAAACAATATCGACAAACCCAATCCGCTAGACCAGTCGCATAGTTTTCCATCAGCCACGCGGTGTCGCGCGTGCATTTCTGGCCTGGAGCGCAGTGCATGAAATTTTGCTCTCTTTTAGCTCGGCTCAAAGCATTGCAACAAATGTGCCTGATATAAAAACAAGTGCTCTGATGTTGCTCCTTCTCCGGCTTCTTATGTGGTTGTGGGAATTTAACATTGCCTGTTCTCTTGTTGGTGCGTTTCCACTGGTATTCCTTCATGTGCCCATTCTCTTCTGCTCCACTGCTTGACTCACTGCGGGATGATCATTTTATCGTAATTTTATTCTATTTATCCATGGTTCTCATAAAAATTCTATTTTCCAGCGCAATACTATCTGAGTTTTAATGAAATCTCCCTCTGCCACTAATTGGTTATTTTCAACCCTTCAAACTATCAGAAAAGTTCATTTTTTCGTCGACCAAACCAGGTTGTTAAGAGCATTTTGACCGCATCGCACTATTCACCGAGGCGGCAATAAGAAATTTATTTTAATTCTTCTACCAGTATATTCGTGAATGTCTCAGAGACAATCAATCTTAGCTTCCTAAGAAAAGCATTTTACATCATCCAGTGATGTTTCCTTCAAACTGAAGCGCCTCTAGTAAGGTGAACCAACAAATGTAACAAAATGAGCTGGTCCGTAGAGTTATGGGACCAGTTCGACACTATTTCATGCCACACTGCCAAAGGGATAGAATTCCTCGACAAACTTGGTCATTTTGTAAAAGACCGATGCATAATTGAGACAGATTATGCCAGTCGTCTGAGAAAATTAGCAAAGAACTACGATGTAGGTAAGAAGAAGGACAATGATAGTGACAGAGATTTCACTTATTCCAGAGCATTCAATCAAGTGCTTAAGGAACTCACCGATATGGCTGGACAGCACGAGGTTATCGCTGAAAATCTATCACAACAAATTGTCAAAGAGATACAAACAATATGCAAAGATCTTCGTGAGGAAAGGAAACGATATCTCAACGAGGGTGTGAAGTATCAGAATGTACTCACTTCATCACTAAATCATCTCGATAAATCAAAAAAATCTTACGACAAGGCATTTAAAGAATCCGAGAAGGCCTTGGAGAACTATAAGAAAGCGGACGAAGACTACAATCTCAGTCGAGCTGAACTAGACAAGGCTAAGACAATCTCCCTAACCAAGGAGAGGGCTTGCGAAAATAGTAAAACTGATTATGCCAAGCAATTGCAAGTTGCAAATCAAGCACAAAGGGAACATTACACTGTGTTTATGCCAAAAGTATTCCAGCAGTTGCAAGATATGGAGAATCGCCGTATAGAAACAACGAAGAACCTTATGAAACTTAGTGCCATTGTCCAGAAAAATGTCATGCCCATCATTAATAAGTGCTTGGATGGAGTCATCGATTCCGCCAACTCGATAGATTCAAGCGTCGATACTCAAATAGTTATCGATCGATACAAATCTGGAATGCAACCACCTGATGACATCCCTTTTGAAGACTTGAGCAACAAGAATAACAATAGCAGTGCTAATTCAAACTGCGAGACAGATTCCATATCGACAACCCAATCAAAAGGAAGCAGTTTGATGTATTCGCACTCATTGAAATCTGAATCTTTCAGGCACACTTTCACGGCCCGTGGCCTGAAGAAAAGGACCCGACTGCTAGGAATATTCGGTGCCAATAAGAATGATTACTCAGAATTACCACCAAACCAAAAGAGAAAAAAAATACAGGCAAAGATAGACTCATTAAACAGTCAGATCAACCAAGCTAACGGCGTCAAGAATGGCTTGCTCAGCATGCGGCAAGCATATGAGGAGAACCAATCATTTGGAGATCCGAAGACTATAGAGAGTCAATTGAGGGAGAACGAGGCCGCCCTAGAGAGATTGACAAGCGAGTTAGCTAAGCATCTTGTTCTCTTAGACGAAATCGATTCAGCAAACGCAGGATCCGGTAATTACAATATAAATACTAACAATGGAGCCATGACCGCCGGAAATCACGCACCTGAAGTCGAAGCAATAAGTAAATCACCAAGTATATCAAATTCACATAATAGGACATCTATCGGTCATGAATCCGAGCTGTCCCGTACGAACTCCGATAATAGTTTAAGGCCTGATTTAAATAATCGGACTGAAGGCACAAAGAGTAGCGCAACCAATCGGACAAGTAACTCTTTCAATGATTCCATAAGCGATAGTATATCAAGTAATGCTGCAATGGTCTCGACCAACGCCCAGTAAGTGTCATGATTACGGAGTAATATCCATGTTCAACTTTTCCTCTTGTCAGAAACTCCAACTAACTTCATTGACCTACGTTGATTACACAGGGATGTGAATGATCGGTTCAACAGGGAAGGTGTCGATGTTGTAGATCATTTTAACCATAATGCTCAACAAGAACAAGTAACTAGTGATGCATGTTTTGAAGCACCAGGAGATTTGCCCCCACAAGCTTACGCCAAGGCCCTATATCCGTTCAAAGGTGAGAATTCAAAAGATTGATATTCATCCTCCAACTTTTCCAGTTTTCAATTGACTAACCACGATTCGACTCTAATTATCCTATTCAGCCGAGCCCGCTGGCTCGATATCGATGGTTGAGAGCGAGCTTTTTGATGTGATAGAATTCGATCAAGGAGATGGGTGGACAAGAGTCCGCAGGAAAGTATTCAGCCCCAACGACGAAGACTTCATCGGATTCGTCCCAACTTCATACATCGCAATCGATCCGCTCCAGAGTAAATAAAAGTGCTCTTATTGTAACAAAGGAAAGTTCAGAGAACTAAAGTAATAGAATGAGAGTAGCTCGAGGCCGAGTAGTTAACCGATAATTTAATTTCATCAACAACTATTTCGATCAAAATAGTTAGGGACCAGTTCGTGAAGTATTGAACAATAGGGCGAAGAGATTCAGACAAAGGACGATTTCTAGCTAGTTTAGAGATTGCTCAAGAGCGGAGACGAGGTTACCTGAGAAAGAATAAAATCTTGACGTCGACACATCTGTTCGCTTTATAGTAGGTGTATTTAGCCGGAAGACTGATTGTTTCAATAGCTGAATTTCTGTCCACCAATGGAAGTTTACTCGCGTTCGAGTTCAATGTATTCCTAGCTCTGGCCGCTTTTGCCAGTTTTAAACCGTCAAACTCGTGCTTATTTACCTCTGGTAAGATCACCGGTAGTCGATCGTCGATTGAGAGACGCTCGATTGATATCCAAATAGGGTCCCCCGCTTAGTCAGTCCACTTGATTGGCGGCCCAGGGTGACACAAATGGGGAAACCTGCGCACAAGCGGATCGGCGCGCTGACACCTTGGGCGAGATAATTTCTGAGCCACAAACAGATCACCTATAATGATCTTGATATTTCCTTATTTGGCATGAAGGCACGGATAGGTAATTTAAAACTCTACGTCTAGTATTACCCTCGAAAGTGTAGCTCTTTGCAGGTTTCAATGGGTATCCCACCATGTTCTTGGAAACCACGAACACTAGCTGTGATGGTTGATTGATACCGCATCAGGCACATTCTGGATTGTATTGTTGACTAGCGGCCCTGCCAGCTGAAAGCAGTAGAGGGGGAGGAAATGTTACACAATTGATGCTAGCAACCAGATAATCTCTTGATCCCAGAGAATCCAGACAAAAAGATCCCGCATTAGCGAGAGTAGAGGTTTCTACATCACAGGAAGCTAAACCGGTGCAAGCTAATGGTTGACCATAGAAACAGATGGAAATTCACAGCATTTCATAGCTTTTTCCAGACAACACAATCCTTGCACCAACCTAACAGTTGATGATATCACATTCCGTGGCGCCTCCACAACTGAACGCGAATCGCTACTGGGGTGAAGAGAAGAATATTGATTCTATTGATTCAGTATACATTAAGAAGATGTGTTACTCTTACAACAATGATGTTTCACTATATGCAAGCTCCGACGATAGAGCACCAGGAGGCAAGAGCTCTAGGGATAGCAAACAGAAGAATCTTTTATCCTCGGCCGAAAAGACGATAACCAATCACTCTACATCAACTAACGATCTAGCTCGACTTGCGCTTCATGACCAATACCGCCAGATATCAATTGAAAATAACCGCCACAAGAAAGAAGATAGTTCAAGGAGCAGAAAGAATTTTTCTCAGAAGCTCAGAAGGCAGAGCTGCTCAGTAGACAAGTACTCTTGCGAAAGAGCCCACAAAGTTGCCTCATCCACTATGACAATCACAACGCGAAGCAACAAATCCATTGGCAAGGCGATGCGTTATGGTTTGAGTTCGTCAACATCGAAGAAGTAATCAAGTGGCCGGGATGAGCTCGCTAACAATGAGAGCTCAAATCACGATCAATGATATAGAAATGCAAGCTCAGGCTCAATCTTCATTATGGGAAACGCGGCAAATAAGGATCCTCCAAGCGGCCACCTTAGATCATGTTCTGAAATATATCCTGCTTTTCAACAGCTATAGCATCCAAGGAAAAAAATCTGAGTGATAGCATAAGTATAAATTCTACACCCTCTACCACCGGTGGGGCAAATAGCATGAGCTCGACAAGCTCTTCAATGGATGATAATGGTTCACTTGATGAGGAACGCAACAATGTCGCTCATATGATTCACGTATTCTTTTGCACTTACAGGATTCATACTAATCCATACGATCTTATGCTTAAGATAATGGACTATTCGGACTTATGTTGCGTCGAGCAATATAGGTTTGTAATGTTTTATTGGATGGACAACTACCCCGAGGATTTCGACTACATGATTGAAAATCCAGAAAATCAAGGGAATCAGCTTGATATCTCAGGTGTCAAGAGTAATCACCATCAAGAGCCATCAGCTAATTCATTTGGTCATCCTAGCGCAACCCAGTCGATAAATTCTTACAACAACTCATCAATGGCATCGGTAGGCAGCTCCGGTGATAGTAGAATAGACGCAACAACTGATAGTGAGATGAACAATTTGGCAGAAATTGTATCAGGTAATAATGGCTTGGATAACACTAGGGCAAGCACTACAGCCTCGCTCAGCTCAAGATTAACCTCATTGACGACCGATGATGCATCTAATGTTGATCGACAGATGAATCAATTGAATAGGAAAGTGTCAAACCTCTCCATTGGGACCAATACTTCGCACAGTAGAGACAGCAATCATCAAAGCGAGAAGTCTGGTTTCTCGCTGTTGGATTAATTAATCCGTTCATCTCAAGATGAGCATATATAGAACGTTTTGTTGAATTCGTTTATCGGAAGTCGATCCGATAATCGAATTCAAAGCATGATGAAAAATTTTAATCCATTATCGTGGCATGTCGTTTTAACAATCTTAAAATCACACAACCCAAACATCGTTGGGTTGCTCATTGGATAGCGATTGCAATGAATCTCAGAAAGATCAAGAATTTTAACTCACAGAAAGCAATGATCGCCGGATTAACCAATGAGGCAGTCCACAGACCTAGACAGTCTGTTTGGAATAAATTAGATAGAATAAGCTTGGCCAGTTTCAAGCTATTAGCCTCTATCGTTGATGATGTCAACAACCAGATTGTGCTTAGGCATACTCAATTGGTAGTTGAGGGGACGGCTAAGATGAGTGTTGAAGATGACTCTTTCGGAACAATTCCGTACTTAGGAACATTCCTCACTGACTTGAACATGATAGATGCTCGTCACCCAACATACGTTCCATCGCCCGTTGATGAAGC
>Ga0058701_10000042_pt1 | contig 96315 bp, 78 predicted proteins | sample AgamicOrMae_FD_97039 | JGI IMG/M metagenome (GOLD analysis project Ga0058701, IMG submission 97039) | Agave microbial communities from Guanajuato, Mexico - Or.Ma.e | ecosystem: Host-associated > Plants > Phyllosphere > Phylloplane/Leaf | place: Guanajuato, Mexico | collected 2012-06-04
CTCTCTCTCTCTCTCCCTCTCTCTCTCTCTCTCTCCCTCTCTCCAACCTCAGGCATAGTGCGCTCACTGGCTGCCTGAGGATAAAAATTTGATACGCAAAACAATTAATATCGGGCTTGCCGTTTTTGTGTGTCCGTGTGTGTGTGTCTGTGTTTGTAAACCAATTAGTCGATGTTGTTGCAGCCTTAGTGTAATGTAAGGAAAAAATGGGAAAAAAACTCTTAGTTTGCAGTGCAAAATAAAAGGAACAACTGGTGAAAAATAAAATGCACTAGCACACACATGCAGACAGGCACACATCTTTTGATATATGGCCGAAAACTAGCGAACAACTCAAACAAGCACGACAACAAGTGGTTGCAATTCTTCATTGGCCATGTCGAATTGTTTGTGTGTCTTTGCGGCTGCCATTTTTCTCGTTCAGGCTCAATGCTCTTTCCCTTAGCCCAGCGCCAAATCCACCAGACTCCCCATCTTTCTGGCTTCTAAGCACACGCTTCCAAAACGTTTTTTGGCCCAGTGTTGGCGCCTAACACCATGCCCAACAACTCTCTTATGCCATCAGTCTGTCTCCCAGCTCTGCCCCTCAGTCTCGGTCGGCCGGGCTGTCTGCTAACGCTTTCGACTTGGACCCATTGCGTGTAGGCTGAGTGCAGCAAACAAATCAATCAGGCCAAGTGTGCCGAAGTCCAGGGCTGGCGTCGCTCTCTGTCAGAGTGTTCTGGCCAAATTGGATCGAGCCCAATTAGGCGGGAGCACAGAGTCCAGCGTGGGCTCTGCCCCGTGGATGGGTGTCTGTGTTTGGTGGCGAGCACAGGCTGAAGGAGATCTGGCCAATACCATACCGTGGGCAATCGTTTTGGACGAGCCATAAACTCTTGCCAGCAGTCGTCGAAAGAGCATGCTCCTTGCCCTTCTGCGGGGTTCCCTCTATTTTAGTTCAAACAAGCGGAGCACCTCTTTCCTAGCAAAGGGGCAACATGATACACCCGGTGATGGTCTGCCGCGGGATTGGCGCTTGGATATGTCTAGTCGAGTATTGCGAGAAATCTCTCCGACCAAGCTTTTCGTGATAAATATGGCCGAGTAATCCAACGGGGAATGAATGGGCACCCGGGCTACTAGACATGGTGATTCTATTTGGAAACACAGCCACGTGGGGCTATCTTCCATGACCGATGATAATTTTGCAAGTGTGCGATTAGTGCACACGTGTCCCCCAGACTAGAGACCTATGCGCCGGCTGCACGTGGCTTCTGTCGAATTCGTTTGCGAACAATCTGCATCGTAAAATTCGCACGAGCGCCGTTTGTCTGGTTTCACTATGCCCAACATCCCTAGGTGCGCATATTCACTTTCAGTATATCCTTAAGATTCAATATTTCTTATCCAAATGACATGGCCATGGGTACATCTGATGAAAATTTTCGAATCATACATTGCAATGGAGTTCGAGATTTTCACATCTACAAGAAAATCCTAGAGAGGAAACATTTCGATGAGATGTTAGATACAATCGCGACTCTATCTCCAAACAATGAACCTCGATACAAGTCCAACCCTCACAATTGTGACATTGGGGAACTCAAAATCTATAGAGACTACAAGGGAGGGGACCCTTATCGATGTAAAATTCTGGACCTCTATTTTTATCACTCGCCAAAAAGATTAAGCGCCGATATTCTGCTAATAGATGAAGGACAAACTCTAACGAATGTTTGGTTCGATCATATATACGATTACTCTCATTCCAGTAGCTATTGTAGGGATTTGGAGCAAGAAGCTAGGCCGGCAAGGTTGTGTCTGAGCGATGTCTATCTGTTTTCTAGTTACAAGAATCTAGAGATCGATGACTACTTCAGGAAGATAATATCCCGGCAAAGCGCATACAAGGTCAAGATCGTGGCGCACCATGATGGTTACCTACTGGTTGATATCATTTCAAGTGATGGCGAGTACATCTCTAGTAAGATAAATCAACAATTTCCAGAAGTTATGAGCAAATATGCAAAGCTTGACCAACCAGACGATGGAATAAGTGACGCTTACATACCAATGGTGATGTTAAATAAGAAAAGCCACAATAGTGGCAGTAATGTTACAAGGATAAACCAGAATGAGTCGGACCGTACCCAGTCTATTCCGAGGTTCCCGTCTAAGATTGATGAGAAGAAAGAAACCACCTTCAGGTATTTAGGAGCTCTAGATTACTTCAGGTCGAAACTTGCTCCTTACAACAAACGACCTCTGAACTCATCAAAGCTGTCGAGGCAGTTTTTGGGTGCAAAAGTGATCAGCTGGTATGATCCACATGCTATATCGATAATTCCAGACGATAGAGAGTACAACAAGTCTCACAAACACTTTAAGGCATCAATCGCTAACCTCTCTCCTATAAAGAACTTGGACGAGCCCAACCATCAATATTTTAAAAAAAACAAACCTTTCCATATAAACGAATTAGTCATATTCAAGAGCTCGTCATTTAGTGACGAAAATTTGAGCGAGTGGTTGAGAGGGATTGTTGTTGCCATTTCATTCTATGACAGAAATAATCTCTCAATAGGTGGCAAATCTGTCGATCCGGAGACGGATGGAAAGTATCTGGAGGAATTAGTAGATGATGGCATCATTGCCGTCGACGATATTGTCTACCGCGTCAGATCAATCGACTATGGCTACCAATGCCGCAGTTCGCACTTTAGTATGCGACACCTAACTGGTAAAGATCTTGATGATTTCAAATCTATAGGACCCTGGTCCTTGACATGCTCTCTATATGGCGTATATCCTTTGTTGTCGAACGGAACAGGGAACAGATCGGCAAACGAATACTCAATCACTTGCATTGGAATGATGGACAGTTGGCTTCGAGAGAGAATACTAGACAACAGAAAGAATGCTGATTTTCATGTGATATTTCACTCCGACCTAAGATCTCTATGGACTTCTCAAGTCTTCAAAGATAAGATGATTCGCATAAGCTTATTCCATCGATATGAACCTCCATTCACATTATCATTAGATATGGATTACTTATCGAAACAAAAGAGAACTTACTATCACAGTCTGAACTGGTTTCTGGTAGAATCAGGCCTTGCATCGGACTCTAGAGATGTTAAGGAACGGTCGTCCCAAGTTCAACTCGAGGAATGTATCGTGAACAAGCTAGTGAGACATAACATGTTATGATATCATTGAGTGTCCCTCGCCTCCGTCAATCTATCTCATCCCGAAAGAGGCTGTGCCCGGGATACAGAGCAAACCCTGAGCCACTCTCCCTGAGTATTTAGAATCGGTTTTCGCAACCAGGAACGAGCATTTAAGCACAAGAACCATTCTACAGGAGAAATCTACAACAAACTAGTGGATACCTTCTTGAGTCTAATTTATTGGGCCAAAACATTGAATTTAAAACAATGTAAAATTAGGGGAGTGAACAAAGTAGACATGAGATAAGGAAGCTTGTGGAACAAATTTTGTGAACATTCTTGAGCATTGGTCGATCTCTCTGAAGCCAATTTTTTCCAGAATCTTTCCAGCATTCCAGTTGGAAGTTAATGACATGACTGAAAATTTACCACCCGCTTTCAATGGGAAACTCTCAATAAGCTGCTGGAGAATTAGCTCATAGTACTCATCCGATTCTGCGTATAGGGGGCCTATCATACCGCCTCCCGTGTTATCATCCTTAACACATCCGTAGCCTACCACTCTAAACTCATCCCCTCCAGAAGTTCCATCTGGTGCCGAAATAGTTAGAGATCTCTCCACACCGACGCTCAAATTTTCCCCCAAGTGCTCCGAGGTCTTGGCTCCACTGGTCTCTAGAGTCTGCTGTTGGGCCTCACAACAGCTATGCTCTTGACATTTGTGCGCGCCGGCTTCTTCACCATGAGGCCCACCCCCGACCATCTGGCTAGGCTTATCCCCCAAGGGAGAGTCTAGTTTCTGTTTACTTTTTGGCACAACTATTACTATTGTGATAGGTTTTACTTTACCTAATAAATAATTGCTCAATAAGTCTCTTCGGGAAAAATTATTTACCGTTGCATCAAACTCGACCATTTTTTCGAAAAGAGCTCTCTCATTAAGAGCTTCCAATATTGGCCTTTGGCCAATTATACGCCATCCAGTTTTGGAACCAATAATAATGGATAGCTTGGGATCAATCAGTTCTAATGAGCCCAATCGCTCTGGGTATATTTTGTGTTTCCTTTCTCCCTCCTCATTGGAACTGAAACCACTTTCGTAAATTACCATCCTTATGCAATCCTCTATCTTGAAGCCTGACTTCTTATATTTACTGGACATCGAGGGAACTCCATAGAGGCCGATATTTTTGCTCTCATCCAGCCGGTTTTTGGTCGTCGCCCACAAGGCGCGCCCAATTCCTAAGCCCTGGAATCCTGGTTTCACTGCATAGAAGCCCATGAATGCAGTGTCATCTCGCGTCATTGGCCCGGCACACATTCCGATAACTTCTCCTGGGTAGTGAATGGGCGATAAATTTTCTGTAAGAGAGAAATTCTGCTCGGTTGTTAGAATAGTCTGAGGTCTTATGATTCAACACTTACCATCCTCCAATTGTGCCACATTGAAGCCATCTGGATCCGTGGCCAAGACACTGGAAACGGTTAGATGAGCCTCAGTTAGTCCGACCTCATTCCAAATCTCTAGACATTTTGGGATATCCTCATCTCGCATTGGACGAACTATCCATTTCGACGGCCGCTTAGAATCGCCTCCATCCGAAGCCAGACCTAGTTGCTCCCTCGCCACACATGTGCCTCCCGATGCGTCCGACATTTTGGCTGATCCTTATGTGCTCTCGATTAGTTGTTAACAAGTCGAACTAAAAAGTTGAAATGATCCAACTGGGCTTCATGAGGAAGTAGGATCGGCTAGCATAATGGTCTCATGCGCGCAGTCGCAATCTCACCAAGATCGCTCCTTGACGAGCGGACAAAACCAGCGTCTCCCACTTGTTTAGCTTTCACCGTCGCCTCATCTATGTGAGAGATGATCATAAATTGTGCCTTTGTGATCGATCGCCACACGAGCACTAAAGCTAGGTCAGACTAATCTGCGAACCATTTGAAAGCAAATGAGGGAGGAATCTAATATTGGAATTCCACGGTGATCAGTTTCACTCATCCAACCGGGCAATTCCTTCTCCTCTTTCTTGGCACTTATATTAACATTGATAGCTCGTGAAGGAATGCTCTTGCGAAGACAAACTGGAAAGGTTCGCACCAGCCTATCCGCCATGGCTTTCCATTGCCAGCAGTGAAGGCTGGCGGGAGAGCCTTGCTCAAGGGCTGACCCAATGAATTCCATTGTGCAAGACTACCCCGTTATCGAGCAATTGCATCACGGCAGTCACTCTTAGGCGAAGGAGCCAACGCCTTGCTTCAAACGGCTCCAAGGTGGGTTGTCACGACTATCGAGCCTATAAGGAAAGCACAATATACTTCACTTGGCTCGACTGGAATATGTGAGGAGGAGACGATAAGCGGTATTTTATGCCACTTATCTGACCTCGCGGATCTCCCGCATTCTACTGCTTATGCTCCCGCATAGATAAGAGCTATTTAAACAGTTTCCTGCCGAGCTTTCGTCCAATACGAGCGGAAAAGCAATCAACTGACCAATGAACACACTCTCAATGAACAGCATTTATTTCAATACCAGACGGACTCGATATTCAGATTTTCTTCATAACTTTTTTACGGTTTACCACCAACTCCATCAGTCGATTGATATCGGCCCGATTGACTTTCTTCACGTCGGACTCATGAACGTGAAAAACGTCTGGATCATCGTCGAACACGATGAATTCACCCATAAAATCACTCTCGATTGTGCTCTCCATTGCCTCCACCACATCCTTATCATCAAATAGTGGCCGCGTGTTGAAGAATTCTGGTGAAGGATGTTTCGTGCTGCAAGTGGAACAGCCCACGGCAACCTCGATCAGATGATCTAGACCATCTACAACACTCTTCCATGAGGCACGATCAATCTGGAGCTGACTCAGGTTAGACTTCATGACTTCATAGTAATGCTCGTGCTTCGAGAGACTCTTCGAACGGAGTTGCAATAATTCTCGGTAAGCTTGCTGTGCCATGATGGTGAATATCTCCTCATCTTGCTTCGGCAAATGGTACTCTATCATCTTGTGCAACATCTTCCAAGTGTACTCTGATTGTCGGTCCGCTTCGATGTATGCACGAGCCAGCGCTCTCGCCACCATGATCTTGAAAACTCCTGGTTGAATGATCACTCCATCTCCGGTATCCACGCTGCCATTCTCAAGCACCGAGAATCGTTCACTTATCATCTTCTGTACAGAGCTCAAAGTCTTCTTTATAACAGAGTACTTGATGGATTCTATCAGTGTTATAACCTGAGAGAAATCCGTCAGCTCTTTTGCTACGCGCAGTTTCTGCGGACTTTGCATCCAATCGGCAGCTATGTTTCGCTTTTTCCAGAAGTAATTCTTCTTTACCAATTCAAAATGTTCCTCAACATCATCCAATTCAAGTTGAAGTTTTTCAATCTCGCCCATTAGCATCGGTCGTGTGTCGCCTGCGTTCGCTCGGTAACTAGCTAAAGGCGAGAGCACACACAATCCTACAAGAAGGTATTCAATCAGCATCTTGATTGGTATCAAACAATCAACTTGGCGACAGTTAGTTTGCCTGATTAGTTACCGAGCAGTTCTCCTATCGCAATTGGAATCACAAATATCTAACCAACTTCTGAGAATCTCGATGAGGTTTTGTCTGGATTGTGGACCATGTCGCTTGGGCAGTGGAAAAAACTTGGCACTGTGGTATCATGCAACAGCTGCCTGACTCCAGCTATTTTTGGTACCGTCGGAGTGACAAGGTTCCTGCTCCAGCGATGTATCGATGTCATCTCATATTTTACAGCTACAACATAAGGATCAAACTTTAAGTTTTATTGATTACGTGTTACTGCTTTTTCATCATCTCAGATGATGATAACAATCACCGGTAGTGGAGTTATTATGAACAAAGAGCAGACTAGGTCCTCTTAGTAGCTGGTTTTTCTCTAGTTTCTGGATAAGTACTTGAAGTACTCAAGGGTTTCCCTTACTCTGTAGACGAAAATGTCGTGTAGCGGCCTGAACGTAGACGGCCCTCCATATTCTTATACAAATCTGGACCGTAAAGGGTAGCGAGAGCACCAAATGTGAACATTAGAACACACAATACGAATACAGTGAAGCCACCAACTCCCTTGTACACAGGGCTCGGTGGTGGTATGGGCACCGGACCACTCGAACACAAAAGCTTCGAGTCACTCTTGTCTTGACAGTAAACTTTTCCTTTGCATAATTTTTCCGCCGGCACACACCTGGAGGAATTATCACATATGTGATCAATGGTTGTATTGCAATCCAATTGTTTGTATTGGATTCCTAATGCTGGAATAGAAGCACCCTTCTTGGAGGTGACGCTAACAAGAAGTGTGTCAGACGTCGTGGATCCTATAACTTTCTCTTCCTCATAAACTTGACGGCCTACTAGAGTTCGAGAGTCTATGACTGACATATAGTAATCTTGCTCGGGGCCTGAGAGAGAAACATTGTACGAGATGCGCTTATTGGAACTTCCCTGGATCTTTATCAGGACACTCTTTAGATTTTTCGGAGTGTTAACTGTATCCTTGGTCATATCTGCAACAATGTACTTCTCAAACTCAGAAGCTACTATCTTGAAACCTTTGTGATACGAGAAATCATCGGTGCTAGACGATCTCTTCAGCGATAGAGTTGCAGTAGTGTTCGAGATGTCATAGTCATATGAGGACGTCAAGTCGTTGGAGGCTTCCTTGTTATTTATGAGGAGCTTTTCACCTTGGCGAAGATCTAGAGTGGCTATAGATATGAACATCGACTTCTTGACTCCATTCAATGTGAACGTGTCGGACTGGCTTGACCAGTGGTAGTTGATGGGGAATCCTACTGAGGTGATGTTTTTCTGGTTACTTTGCTCTATCCAGTTGAAAGTAGGTACGACTCGGGACAATGACGCTTCAAATTCTGTAGTATTCTGACCGAGAGTAACTTTAACATGAGATGGCTCCAGTTGGAATTTAGGTAGTATTACATCCAAACTAACATTGCACTTCTTGTAGACGGGACTCGATTGGCTCAATTGACGGATTTCTAGGCAACCCTCTGGAATCATGGCCTGGTAATCGATGTTCAATAGGGATCTCTCCGCTCCCAGTAACCAGGAGCATGTTTTTGTTTGGGCACTTTTGACAGACATTACACCAGCGGATTCATAGAAGATTCCACCACAGGTGGTCGATTTGTCAAGAGAGCTGAAAGTCAAATCGCCGTTTACCTTACCCACAGTGCTTATATTCAGATATATCTTGCTATCTGGTCGACCTGCTACAATTGATGGAGGTAGAACTAACTTGTCCCCAAGCCTAATTTTCTTATTCATATCATCCCATAAGACCATCTGCACACCTGTTAATTTTTTGAAATTGAGTGAAGCGACTTTGCCTGCCTGGGGGATGAGGGTATATAGCGAGCTACCACTACTCGGGAGTACTAAAGCCCTGTCGGTAGTCACAAGGCCACCAGAAGCCTTAGATCTAACGGTGATTTTGAAAGATACTCTGGTTGGCTGAAAAGGTCCGGGGCTCTCGTACAAAACTGATAGAAATTTAGTTTCGAAGTTAATGAGTCTCTTCTCGTAATCATGAGAGTCGGCCATCCCGATGGTAAGAGAATTTTTGCCATCGTTAAGAGTTAGGATATCTTCGGAATTCTGAAAAGTGATGAAGTTCGCAAAGTCGACGTCAAAGTGAGCCTCCTTGGCGTTGAAAGTCGCCTCGAACAGGTTAAGGCATGAGTATCCTTCGCTCGGGGGGTTCGTAGGTCCATTTATCTCTTGAGATTTCTCAGGAGCATCGAGCGCAAAGTATTTAGAGCACTCCGGTAGGACTGGTGAGAATTTTATCGCTATGACCCCAGTTGAGCTCTGATCAACTTTGATTGGTACTTGTAGAGGCTGTGATGTCATCAGGTAATGACCAAACTGAAGCAACGATCCGAGAATGATTACATGCCCATGATTCTCAATGTTCTTGGACATGACTGCGTCGAATAATTTTTCTCCTTTTTTGGCTTGACTTTCAAAACCGAACAATCTTATTTGTAGATCAGTTTTAACGCTGAACGAAAATGTTACATTACTAGGATTCCGAAGGAATTCTAGTGTGATGTCCGAAGTTGAGGGTGTGTCGAAATTGAAGGAGATCGTCTGGTTTTGATACCAAAATAGTAGATAACCAGGAGAGAATGAACCATTTACATTTTTGCCAGTGCCCACGATATCTATAAAGTTGAGGTGGCTAGTGACCAGGCCATCCGTCTTCAATCCAAAGAAGGTTACACCAGTTCCAGTCAATATGCTACATGACTTTGTTCCGCTCTTGATCAGGATGGATTTATCAGTAGGTGCCATGGGATTCGGTTTGTCAGAGCAGATGTAGGTGCCATTGGGTGGGTCGTTGATTCTAATGTCTCTGACATCGCGATTGATTGCACCTGTATCAATAGCCTGTTGAGACTTTGAATCCGATACAAGTAATAATATGCCGTAGAAAACAAGAGAGTATAGGAGAGTCCCTCTTGAGTTGAACATCTTTGAAGGAGGTCGAATGATATTCCTACACTCTATTAGTTACAGGTTTCGACAACCAAATTTTCGTCTAGGCGATTTCGAGGGGTGGATTGTAACATGTGGTGACTGTCCGAGTCATGGGCATGGTTCTTTATAAGCCGTGTGAGAGGTTATCGCTAGTCATTTTGCGGGGCCGGCTCGCACTCGCTGTGAGAGTACGAAGAGGCGTGTCGGGAAAGGTTCCGACACGAGTCGTACTTTCGCTGACTTAGGTGAAATTTTAGCCCTCAAGCGGGAATGAGTCTGATGGCAGACCCCTCTGCCGAGTGATCGGGTTGAACCTGTCTAACTTGTAAACAGGGAGCTTCAATCCATCACTGAGATACCATCGGACTTTCTTACTCATTGGGGGACATTGTATGAAAGATAATCCGCGCTGATGAACGTGCGACGGGAGTCTGATCCGGGCGTCCGAATTGTAAGAGCTAAGGTAGTGCTAGCGACTTGAGGACATCGCACATCTTTCGTATACTAGACGCGCGAGTTGCAACCGTCACTTCCCACAGATCCTGGTTCGATCAACACGCGTTAGTGGGTCTGGCAGTGGAATTATCTATAGGTGATCATTCCGATTAGTTTATTTGGTCACATATCAACATGCGAATACAACAGACCTCTAGAATCTCGTCCACATCTGGACTGGATCAATCTAGCAGCAAGCAGACGTCTCTATTAAGAAACAAGCGAATATTAACTTTCGAATCAAAGGAGCGGAAGAAGAAGAGAAGAAAGGCAGGAACTGTTGCACTAAGGCAGATAAAATATTACCAAGAAACGACAAATTTACTCTTGAGATGCTTGCCCTTTGAGAGGTTAGTTAAAGAGATAGCTGAGTCTTTAACTTCAGATGGAACACAAAAGTACCGATGGAAATTATCTGCATTGCAAGTTTTGCAATATGCTGTTGAATCATATTTAACCGCGCTTCTTGAGGATACGAATAAGGCCGCTGTCCACGCCAAAAGAGTCACAATCAGACCTGAAGATATGCGACTTGTCAGAGACCTTCGTGGTACTGTGAACCCAAACGAAATCTTCTAAGTAATTAAATTATTCGATTGACATGCAGCTTGGTTCTTCTTGAGTGATAAGCTTGCGATTGTTCGGTGATCAATGAACCTAGAGCTATCACAGCATGGATCAAATATCAAAACTTGCCGCCATCTAGCTGGAACGATGATGACCTCTGGACTCGCTTACGTGGTAATGATTCCAGAAGATTATTTAAATCGGGAAATTTAGGCCTTTCAGCCGACCAACACATCATGAGTATATTTTTTATCTCTCTAGGTGCTTGCAAATTAATTAGAGGCTGTTTTAAGCCACGACCAACCTGCCAAATTGTTATTTCGGGGTGAGGATTCTTGTAAGGCATATCGCCAGTCAATAATTCGTACCATATTGTACCGAAAGAATAAACATCGGTCGAGGAGGTAAAATTGAGATTATTACACTCGGGCCCATAGTGCGCGTTCAATTTTCTCATTAGTTCTGGAGCCAGGTAGGATAACCAATCTTTAGGTATTGTCAACCAAGGGCCTCTGCGTTCATTGCGGCAGAGTTGTTTCAGGGTTATCAAACTAAAATCAGTTATTACCACTTGGCCATTGTCGAAGAAAACATTTTTAGTATTTAAATCCTTGTGTATTATATTCTTAGAATGTAAATAACCCATTCCTAAGCATATTTGCTGAGCGATATATATTTTCCTATTGAGGCTAAATCTTGTTTTGTGCAGATGTATCTGATCATATAAGGTATCACCAGTACAGTATGTCGTTACTATGGCCATCTTGGGTGGATTCATACAAGCACCCATGAATATTTCCAAATTATCATGTCGTGTATTACGAAAATTTGCTACTTCTTTTCGGAACATTTCTTTCACTTTCTCTAGCTTCTTCTCGTTCTTCAATATATCATCAGGCAAGTTTAATTTTTTTATGGCAACGTCACCGTGCCAATAACCTTTCAAAACTTGATCACGACCGAATTTTCCATTACCGATACCTTCACTAATTATCAATTCTTCGTATGGTATCTCCCACTCCTTAGCTGTCATAGAGTTCTGCCTACTTCCCCAATCTTTATCATCACTCTCGCCAGAAAGTTTACTACTATTACTAGTGTTGTTATTGTTCGTCGTTGTTATTGTTTGAGCAAACATATCTACAAATTCCTCCGGCAAGCCACACGAGGGTGGCGCCATTGGAGCACATGTTTTATGGCAATGGTATTTGCAGTCTTTACATAATACGCCATAAAATATTGGTCTATCACAGACTTGGCAACTGAACGAGACTTTGAATTTGGACTGGAAGCGATGAGTTATCTCATGTCGCATCATCTTGTCGAAGAGAAATGATATGCCTATCAATGGGGACCATAGGTTCGGAAGTCTAGTGCACTGATTTGATGAAAATGTGGTGTTTGAGCCTACAGTTCGGTCCCTTTCAGACGAAGTTGGGGATGTAGGACTTCAAGCTAGAGAGATCAGTATTCGGGGTGTGAATGTTTGAACAAGATTGCATGGTATGATCACAAAACTAATAGACAAGTCGCATGTTTTGCTAGCTTGATTTTTGGAAATCTTGATTGCTTAGACGATATACTACGAAGAAATGTGGAAAATGAAAAAACATCTTGAGGAAACATGAAGAGGAGATTGACCTCGAATAATGATGCAACAATAATGCCCACTATGTTGAAGAAGTAGCACAGGATGGGGATCGAGTGAGAGATATGATGAAGCGGTTTGAACCCTCTGGAGATGATGAGAGGAACAGAAAACACAATCCTATATATTTCTTGTTAACAAGTGAGTGATGATGCTGAATCTAATAGAGAGGTGCCATGGTTGATCCAGAATTGGGCTGGTTCCATATGAGATGAGTAATAGTCTGGTATCCGGCATGAGTTTTACGATGATATTGTTCCTCATGGCGACGCGCTAACGCGTTACAATCGCGCGCTTTTCCAAATGCGCCCATCCACTCCCAGATCTAGTGTCCAACCGGTGCACCTCAGCAGCAGCCACAAGAGTCCACTATATTTCATTTTGCTGAGGCCTACTGTCTTAGCTTGTCTGCTGGCGACGATAGATGGGAAAACCTGTGATTTTCAGAGGCCTTCCAAAAACAGTGGTTAGTTACGGAGTTAGTCTCCCGAAAGGAAAATAGTCTTGATACTCATGATGAGTGATGAGATCCTGAACTGCCGTGCATCACCGTACTCGAGTTCAGGGAAAAAATCATGCGCAAGAAAATCATGCTCAACATGAGCAGAGATAAATATCTATCGTCGGCTAGATTTTGAGCCAGAAAAAGAGGAGAGGTTCAGAGCTCTGGGGAGAATTTCTCGGATCGACGACTGGGGCGATGCACTTCCGAAGGTCGTCCCGAGAACTGGATGAAATCCACTTGAGATGATCAGAATAATGACCTCTCTCTGTGCTTTTGATTGCGAATCAAACCAGGTCGGGGGCAAGTGTGGCCGGGCTAGTGGTCGCAGAGGAACATTATGGAAACAAGGCAGCCAAAGTGATCCTCCAGCATTAACAACTCACTTACCCTTTCCAGCTTGGGCCCCTCCCCTGCAAGTGCAAATGGTGGGGGCCCCTCTTGAGCGAACAAATAAGCAAAAAGCAGCTGACCGCTAATAAGATTGCCAAGATCTGCTCGTTAGTTCGCGTGAAGAGCTTCAGACTAAGCGAGGGCGGGGGGATGAAAGTGGCACTCTTGCCACTTTCATCTAAGCGAAATTCTGCCCCGTGCCACCTGCTGAAGGCGGCGGTTGACGATAGGAAGAAATTGGGCAAACACCCACGCAACGGTAGCCATCAGATGGCCATGCCGAACCAACACGAGCAAGGAAGGGGCGAGGTTCGTGGGCCATGTTGGCTTGATAGTAGCACTTGCAGGGCACTTTCGGTTCTGCTCCATCGAAATTGCAGGGGGCCTCACGCAAGCGCTGCCACTGTGAGCTGAGGCATCTCGGCCGAAGAGCCTGTGAGATGTCCCTGCTGGTCCCATCAGTGCAAGTGTGATGTAGATGCCTCTACATCAGATGCCTTCAACAAAGCCTCGCTTTTGGCTAGTTAGTTGGCAAGGCGCGATCTCGCGCTTGCGCCATCGTTCAACTTGCCTTGACAACCACCAGCCCCGCATCCGAAAAGGAGATGAAGGCTTGCTTGGTGAGAAAAATATGAGCCTTTTAGCGGCCAACTAGAGCACTGGAGCTCTGTATTAGGCTACTACTAGTTGTTGTCATCTGATGATGATACTCTGGTGTCAGGGGGCGTTTTTTCTTCAATAGCTTGCTGTTTCTCATCAAGGCCATGGAGGAGGGTCCATTAGTGTAGTGCTTATGCTCCAAATCTGCCCGCGAGCGCAATCTAATCCGCAGGGGGGTCGTCAGATAGTTGTTATGCAAACGCCCGGAAATATCTCCACGCAAAGCTGGCCATAAGTGAGGTAGAGCGATTGCCTCTTGGAGAGCGAGTGAGAGAGGGTGAGGTCCGCCAAGAGGAAACAAGCTGCAGCCTGACGAGCACATTAGCCCATAAAATTTACCACCAGTCAAGCCAGGGGTCCATAGTAACAAAAATTCCTTATTATCCTATCATATGACCGCCGGAAAGAGATGAAAGCAACTCGATCATGAGCCCAACCCGGGAGCTCAATCTCACTGAGATTAGAAGTTAAAAGGGAAAGAGAGTAAGTTGGGGAAATTCAATTTCCGGCTTGAGTGGGTGGAAAGCGGAGCATGCGTCAAAGCCGAACCTCAAACTTGGGCTCTGAATGATCAGAACCTTTTCCGGTTCCTTGTTGCAGCTTCTCGTTTCTGCTTCATTCAAGTTACGAAGGTCTCAGGAGAAAGGGGCGGGCAAAAAGAGCACCTGGAAATTCGTGACGGAGAACAGAGAAGACCTACAAATCGTGGGTGGTTGGCTGAATAGAGAGAGAGAGAGAGAGGCTTGTAGTTCTATGAGCGGCCGCTGATTGAGCCCTTGCTGAGGGAGTTTATTTTGAGAAGAGATTTCAAACTAGATCAGTCTGATGTCAGCATGTTTTCCATCTGCCTTAGCCCATGTAGTCTCTGATGAGTTCAGATAATCAAATTCGCCCATCAAGTTCCAAGAGCCTCCACCCAGTCTGCAATATTGGACGTGTTCAAGCATGGTGGCAACCCGCTAAGGTCGTGACATTTGACATTCTGAGTGGCAAGGAAAGAAGTCTCGAAGTCTTCCTGAAGCTTGGGCAGCACAGGCAAAAGAGTTGGACCGCACTCCGTCAACAGTCTGCATCTTGCATAGCGACTCTGGAACGCGGAGGATAGAGGTGCAATCCCGGTTTCATGGATGTCATCCTGAACTGTGCTTGTTTTCGGAGCCAGTATGGTAGCTATAATAGCAACGAGAGGGAGCAATTAGAGAGACTAAAACGTCGCGAGCACGAGCAGAGGCGCCTGTCGGAGCTCCAGCCTTCAGCGTCCAGCTCTCAGCCGGCTGTAATCGGACTAACAGCTGATCGCTGTGCCTCGCCGGCCCAAGGTCGTATAGAAATATCAGAGGCATATGATCAGATTGCAAAGCTCCAAAGCAGACGACTCCAAGGCCCGCCAGTTTATTCGAAAAAATATGCTTCCATCGATGAAGAGAGCCTATGGCCCCAGAATCAATCCGACTGTAGCACCAATGAAGAAGATCGAACTGCCAGACAATTACTCAGGAAGAATGAAAACTTGAACCCAGTTCATAATTCTGATCATCAAAAAATCATAATTCATAAGGCCATGGGTAATAGCGTCAAGTCAAAACAAAGGGAGGAGGATTCCTCCTCTTCTCAAGCCTCCTCATCCTCGGCTAGATTGGATAAGAATGAAACTAGCCGATCAAAGCCATCATCGGATGAGCCGGTATTATCTTCTTTCACTCTAGAGGGTATCTCGGAGCTCATTAATGAGAACAAAATAGGTAAATCTAGTGTAATAGTGTTGGTTGGAGCAGGGATGTCCACTTCTGCGGGCGTACCAGATTTTAGGTCTCCTGACATGGGAATTTATGCAAATTTACAAAAATATAACCTACCCCATCCTGAGGATGTATTCAAGATTGATTACTTCAAAAACAATCCAGCACCATTCTATGATCTCAGTAGGACATTGTTACCCAAAAAGCTCTATCCGACATTGGCACATTATTTTGTCAAATTATTAGATGATAAAGGTTACTTGTTAAGATGCTTCAGTCAAAATGTTGATTGTCTCGAATCTCTCAGTGGTGTTCCAAAAGACAAACTATGCCTTGCGCATGGTTCATTTGAGACTGGCCACTGTTTGAGATGCAATGCGGAATACACCTTGGCTTGGATGCGCCAAATTGTTGAACAAGGAGGTATACCTCATTGTGTTAAAACACAGGACTGCAAGGGTCTTGTCAAGCCAGATATTAAGTTCTTTGGCGAGCGTCTGGACGGCAGATTCTTCCGCTTGGTTAAGGAGGACTTTCCCAAATGCGAACTCCTGATTATCATAGGCTCATCACTGACCGTGATGCCCTTTGCCCAATTAGTTCAGAAGGTACCACCGAGATGTCCCAGACTACTCATAAACAAAACTAAGAGTGGCCACAACATTCCAGCAATATTCCGTATCTTCAGGTCCAACAATGGGCTAATGTATGATCGGAAAGGAAACACGCGCGACGTTGCTTACCTGGGCGACTGCGACGAAGCTTGCCAGAAGCTGGCCACCTTATTAGGCTGGCAAGACGAGCTGCTGGCAATGGCAGAGCAGAGACGCAGGCAGCTCGAGACTGGAGGAGAGTCTTGAGCTCAAACAACCCTATAGATTAGAGGATATAAGAACCATTGGACATAAGAAAGAAATCAAGATTGGCCAGTCCAAGCCGATACGATTGTGATTTCCTCTACAGATCGTTCTCACGAAAAAATTTCAATTTGCATCTAACTTCGTTGACTAGAGTAGGACTGGAGTAGAAGAGTTGCACTGACCATGCCAACAGGTTGAGATCTATTCGCAAATCGTCGGCTATAGCATAAAAAGGGAGGCGAGCTGGTTGCGGAGGCACAACCTATTCTTGACGTGAAACGTCGCCCGCCATGCGGGCCTAGAGATGTAAACTGGCGAGTGGAAGCGGCAAATCCTAGCTGAGAGGAGGCGTGTGTACCCGAGGTCCCGAATCGACTGTGTATTCTTATGGCTACGACCGCAGGCTGGAAGAGGTGGTACGTGAGGGCGTGTTAACACGCCCCTGTCCGAAGGGGTGTAAACGTGCCATCCCCTCTCCCCCATCCGCGCATCGCGGCCTGCGGCACGCGATGCGCAGATGGGGGTGGAATGCATGAGATTTGGTCTGTCTGTAATCGGGACTAGCCGCAGACCAAATCCTACGTGGATTCGACGTGTCGGATACTGTTTGAGCTGGATCCCGCGCTCGTGTTTGGCAGAGGGCGTGTAACCCATCTCGCGCACAGACGCACGCTTATATTCGGGTGGTCTCGAAAAAACGAGAGGGGTGTGTCACGCGCACGCGCACTCCACTTCCGTGACGGTTTTTCGTTACACTTTTTCTGCGAGACCTACTGACTCTGACGACTGGGAAAGACGTTTCACGTCAAAAACAAACGATGTCTCTGCCTCTTTGTAGTGAGTAATTTTTTTCCTAATCGAATCGAACCAGTGAAAGTTATGGGCGCCTCTGGTCATTCTCAGATTGCCAATCAGACTCACGCACGAAATCGACCGACGGGCAATCTCTTTCGCCCCAAAGCTCATCTTAGCGCTTCTTGAGCAATCTTTGCCTGATTTCTTCCTGCAACCTTTTCTCTCTGCCCAACAGGAAGAAGATGAGGAAGAGATGAGTTACGGGAACGAGTTAACGACTGCTCGCTCGCTTGAATCGGAGGCGAGTAGCTATTCAGCCTGAGACAAAACAAATTTGCAAAGCCACGAACAAAGGCTAGTAGGATCTTCGGGTTGCAAAGGGTGCAGAAGCAATTGAGCTGTTGTGTGAGAGAGTGTTACTGGCGAGTGAGCCCTTTATCGCTCAAGATTTCGAAACTGCAAAGCGCCAGGAGATTGTTTGTTGTTTCTTCCAGCCCGCTAATACATATTGATACTGTTATCGCGAAAATCGAGCAGACAAAGGCTAGGAAATTTATTCATAAGATACGAGAAAGTTTCGCTGGTGCTCCTCGACGGAATGAAGAGAGAGAATCTCTTGCCGGAATGGTTGGAATGGGAGAAGAGTAAAGGGAAAAAACCCTTCACCCTTGGAGTGCTCTGGTGCAGAATGATCTGCAATCGACTTCCAGATGATTCAGCTAGGCAATAACAATCAGCCGTGGAATGTGTCTTGGATGCGCAGACAACAAGTGGTTTGGAGAATGGAAGAAATAGCATTGCAGATTGTCGGCAACTTTTTTCCTCGCCTCAATTTTGTACCTCGGCTTCCTTTTCTCATTTGCTTGCGCCTTTGATCGCTGACCAGGCCTTTTTTCCAGCTGTGTGACCATTCGGACGATTCCCCAAGCAGCATCCCATTGAGAGTCTAGGACGAGCATAAGAGCGAAAAAAAGGGCCAAAAATCTCTTGTCGATGAAAAGTAACTCATGTAGTCTGAAGGAGGAGATGAAGAAAGGAGTCGATGGACGAGATTTGCTGTGTTTCTGGAGCAGGCCAACTTGCTCCGATTGCACCTCCGGCTGTGCAGACTAGGCTGGCCCGCAGCCCTTCCCTCCTGAATCTGTAACGCCAGTTACACATTGCCCGCTTGATGCACAGGTGGTTGTTATGCTCTTCTGATAAGAGCTCCACTCGTGCTCTATGCTCTTCAGCTGCCACGCTTCGGGCAGTTCAGAAAGACTTAATACTTGTAATTTTGACTAGACTTCTCTTATCTGGATGGAAATGGTTCGAGGCAATCGAAGAGGAGAAAGGAGCCATTTAAGAGTGGTTTGTGTGCGATGTCTGATAGCCGGTAGACGGAGTGAAAACTGGAGAGCAAAAGTCCAACTGGGAGCAGAGTACAGGATTGTGGCTGCAGACCATAGAGTTTGAGGAAAATTCATCCGTTGTGATTTATGAATCTTGCTCCTAACTTGCTTGGACAAACAGTGTTGCGCCTCTACCATTTGGCTGTGTTCTCTATCGATTTCAATCACAACGATTAACAGCCAAACCAAAGGGTCAGGAAAAGCAAACAGTGGAGCACTAGCTCGGCAGCTGCTTTGAAAGTGGCCGATGTTATTATATTTTATTTTTACTTTTCTCATTTCCAAGATTCATGAGATGAGAACTAGAGTAACGGAGAGAAAACGAAAGTGAAATGAGTGAGCTCGTTGATTCAGTTGGAAAGGAGGAGATTAAGTCTCCTAATTGGTTATTTTTACTCTAAGTTGCTCCTATGAGTTCCCTTCCCCAAGGAGGAAGACATGATTCAAAGCGATTGGTGTCCCTTGTGGGCTGACCAATTTAGCCAAACTTTTGCCCAGCTTTTCCGCCAACCTGCGACTCTGGTTAGTGACTAAATCGTGATATCAGCGATTTGACGCTGCCTCTAATCGGACGCTCTAACTGTTCCGCCGGTCTCGGTCCATAACTGCCCCCACATGCAGCTGCTCTCCTCTGTTCGCCATCAACAGTTGGCCGGCCAATTGCATTAGAAATATTGCTCTGATCGTGGTGGCCAGGCGGTGCTTGTTGCTCTTGTTGTTGTTGTTGTTGCTGTTGCGTGACCGTTGGAAGATTCTTGGTGGAAATTTTGGGCGCAACCTTAGGTTTGGTCTGGATTTTGAGCAGTTCACTTGGTGGACTTTGGTCACTCGCTGACTGTTGTCGTGGTTCGCGGTTGCACGCGTCGACCGAGTCAGGCAGCTGCAACCTGTTGGCGTTACTCTTGTTTGCATTCCAGTCGGCCGGCTCCAGTTTAGTGCCAACGTTGAAACAATTAGCATTTCTTTGCGGCTCTAATAAGCCCCCCGTCAGTTGGCAAGGCTTGGCGAGACTGATGCCCTGCGCTGGCGGATCTCGGTCGTCATTGCTAAAATTTTGATCGATCTCCTCTTTGGACGGCGGAACTTGCTCTGCCTCTCGCTCGCCAATGCACGAGAGCCGACTGCTTGTCATGCAGCTCGATTGAGGTAACCTTGGTCGGGCCGTTGGAACTGGCCTGACTTCTGTCGTCCGACTTTCTGCTTGTCCCAAAGGTTTGCCTGTCTGGTCCAGTGATGTTGCTGCCAAAGAGAGGCCACTCTGGCCTTTCTCGACGCTGATGTTTGTCCCTGTGTCTCTCTGCTTGCTCTGGGTTTCGGCCTGGTAATTTGCATAGATGCAGGGTCAAGATTGGTTGACAAGTTAGTCTCAAGCCGATTTGATTTTTCACAATGCCATCGATTATTTCCCCAGTTTCTCGACATTGAAAGAATCACTCAGGCCCAGTCAGAGGTCACCTCAGGATTCGAATGAAGAAACAAATGCTAAGACGAATAGCTAGAAAGAGAAACCATGGTATCAAGTTTTGCCAAGAAATCGTTGCGAGTCCTGTTCAGACTAGACCCAGTGGCCAATTGTATGTTATTTCTCTTTCTCTATGTGATTTCGTGGGCTCAGATGTGCCATTGCGGTCCCAGCAAGAAGTTCCTCGCGGGTTTTCTCATCGGAACACTTCTAGGTAAGTACGAGTGAGTTTTATCACGACGCAGTCTAGGTGATTCAGGCTTTTCATCGCCGTTGCAAGGAAAATGGATCAGCTCAGACCGATGAATCTAATCAATATGAGCACACTCGAACTAGCCGGCAGATCAGGCGGCGGAGCTCCCTATCATTATGTCCCAAGTCCCATCAGTTACAACTCTTACCACTCTAACCAGCCACAAATGTAAGTGTCCTGATTTTGCAAACTTGTTGACGTCTCATCCATTGTTCTCAATGAAGTATCTCTCTTCTCCACTCTCGTTCTTTCCCCTTTTCATGCATCCATTTGCCTCAGCCTAACTCTGCTACAAGACTTTTGCTCACCCCCGAAAATATTCGCCCCCACCCATTTGCAATATCTGTCCTGAAAAGATATGTGATTCCGACTGGCGGGGGTGGCTATTATTAGCAATAAATCATCAGCAGATCATGCTAGTGCGTGAGGATTCATGTGAATGCGGTAATAAGGGTAATATATCAGATCGAACAGTTCGAAACGGGGATAAAATTTTCAAACTAAACTTCGAACGCAATTTACCATTAAAAGGCCATCTAGAAGGCGATAAACAGGATACTAATCGGAATAATAATAATACAAGAAGCACGAATATGAAGCCAATTACCATTCAGGCGTCTTCATTTGCAATTTTCCTGCTCTTAATTTGCACAATACAACTATTTTGTCTGGCCATTCCAGTGGCTGAAGACACAACTTCATGCCAACTAAGAGCCAAAAAGGCCCAAGATTGTAGTGTATGTTGTGCCTTGGGTGGTTTCAACAAATTTGACAGCCAACTGTTCCAGAGTGGAAAGCTTTGCAGGTGCTACAAGGACGAAAAAGAGTTGGAAAAAAACCCGACCCAAAGGCAAAGGAGACCCTAAGGGAATAAAGTGATGGAAAAGAGGAGCGAGGAAGATGGCCAGTTTGTCAGTTGGTTGGTCAATTCATTTGTGTTTCTTTGTGAACCTGGTTGCCATTGTTGCAGAATGGCTACAAACACCAACAGGGCTTCACAGGAGCAAGATTGAACGAGTTAGAAAAAAGCTAACTGGATAGAAGTAAAGCTTTTCCTCTACATCATTTGACAAGCATAAAACTCTGTTGCTTTTTATCATTTCCATTCGCGTTTCTCTCATCCAACGAGGACTCCAAACAGGCAACATTTGCCACTACAAATTTGCATTGGACTCCGAGGGAAGCGCCTCTCCTTCTCTCTCGGTCCAACGTCCAATTTAGTTTGCAGTCTCTTTCTCTGTGTTGGGAATTAGGGGCTGCTGTGAATCATTCTCATTCATGAGGATAAACAGCTTAACACTGAGAAGGTTGGCTCGCCCAAAGGGTAGCAACGAGGAGAAAGAAGGAGAGACAGAGACCAGAAGACCTTAGGCACCACATCCTGCGAATGGCTAGCCCGTACGAAGATCATTCCCGCCTGTCCACTTGGTGCACTCCCTAATGAGCACTCGGTCCTTCTCTCTCATTCTCATTTATGCATATCCAAGCTGGGGGAAAGGTCCTTCCAAGTTGCTCTTGGGCTGCCTCGTCTTAGCTTGCAAAGCCGAAGTGGGATCAGCTATGGACGGACGGGAGATTTGTGGGAAGTGAGGCAAAGAGAGACCCAGAGAGAGAGAGAGAGAGAGAGAGAGAGAGAGAGAGAGAGAGAAAGGCCTTATGTGGCGCGCCTGCGGCTATCAAATGTCCATACTGCCTCACAGAACTTACCTTCTCATGCACTGCCTTTGGTTGTCCAGATTCCTGCCAAATCCGAACATCATTTCCAGCGACCTGTTGCAATTCCATAAAGTCGCTCAATCTAGAGAACTCCATGCCAGTGCCATTTCTTTCTCTTGGCTCTTTCTCCTGCTCAGACAAAGCGGCAGTTAGCTGTTCACTCTTGACTGATGAGCTTTTCATGAGCTCGTCGCCCGCCGGCTCCAAATGACCACTGTTACTATCCGGCGGCTGGCCACTCGCAAATGGACAACCATTACCATCTAGACTGGATATAGATGCAAAAGCCCCTTGAGAGTCGCTTATAAATTGGCCACCACTTCGCAACGAGCCACGAGACAGACGTGCTCTCAGCGTGAGAGAGTACTTGTTGGCCTCAAGACGCTTCAGTAGGTTGTCTGGATGGTAGGCAAAGTCAGTGCCAAAAGTGTCGTTATTTCCGACGTTAGTCCATTGGTTTTGCTGTTTCGAGTTGGCCGCCATTGTGGCCGGCCGGTTGAGAGTCCGCTGAGACCAAGTGCGCATTATTGCACAGCCATTTGCTTGCTGCTGCTCTTGCTCCACGGGACTCTTCTTAGTCTTGTCGCTACTGCCCGACTTGTGGCCAGCTTGTTTGTCAAGCCGTTCAACTGTTTTGGTCCGCCCACCATCAACCCTGCCCTCTGGCTCCTCTTTCAGGCGCAACTCAAACTCACACTCCTCTCTTGAGCAGTAATTCTCTATGAGACACTTGTAGGTCTTATTGAAATCGTTCGTCGTGTCTGGTTGCCTAATCTCGAATATTAGCTCCTCCTGTTTCCTCCTGAAGCGATACCAGCTTGACGAGCGGGCATTCTTGTATTCAAAGTCGAAACTTCCGCTTGCTGTGAGCGGCCACTGTTCGAGCAAATATCCCTCATCTTGGTCAGTCTGCTTGAGATTCACTCTGGTTTTGTGCTTCAAATCAGAGACTAGATCCTCTTCGCGCACTTTTTCACTATCGTTGTCAGTGATAATTTTGTACCAACTCACTTTGATCGGCAGAGCGCCACTTATTTTGGCACAAAATTGCACAATCGGCCACTTTTGGCTCACCTCCACGCTCGAAATGTTGACTAGAAATTTAACGCAATCTTGCTCGTTTTGTTTCTTACTAATTGGCCTTGCAACGTCTGAGTTCAACTGTTGAATCAATCTTTTGATGATGTTCTGGCGCAGTTGCTCCAGTTTTCTTCTCTGTCTTGCTGATTGGAGAGACTTCTCTGACACCTTATCAGTTTCAAAGAGATAACCGAAAGCGAGAAACGAAAAATTCCTGCTTGGTCCAAATGATTTCAGCAACGAGGAAGCATAACTAATATTGAGCGATTTCTTCCTCCTCTTGCCACAAGCATTCTCCAACTCTTGCGACTCATTCAGTTCATCAAATCTGTCATTCAACAACAACTGACACACGTCCACCGGTTTTTGCTCACGTCCAGCTCGGCAAGAGGCTCTATCTTCATCTCCCTGAGCTTCATACAAGGAGTCTATGCATCTCTGCTCATCGTTGCTTGTCATTGATTGCAAGAGATCACTGCGACAACCCTTGAGAAATTCTTCAAGATCCCTCTTCTTTCTTGAGATAGTTCTCAAGTTTCTCAACTCGACGAAACTCTTGCACTTTCGATCAATTTTCTGAGATTTTGACTCTACTTTTTGCTCGTCTTGAGCTGCGAATAGCCAATTACTATTCCACGTTTCACTCTCGTTCAGATTGTTCAAACAAGCTTCCAGTCTCGAATCTTCATTGAATCGTCTGAAATCGTTGAGGAATTCTTCCATATGATGATAAACTCTATTGACTAGATCATTATGGCGCTTGATAGAATTATCTCCCTCACTTTTCAGCCACTTGCTCACCATCATTTGACACAATTTCTCCACCGAAGTCTCACCAATTTCCCTTGAAACTCGATCGCCAATTAATGGCGGATGATCGTTCAGTGTTGTCGGCCACCAATTCAACGATTGAGCCTTTTCCTCTTTTTGCGGAGTTCTTCTTTGTGCATCTTCGCCTTCCAACAGTTTCTTTTCCAATGACTTGAAATTATCCCTAATGACCTTGGTCAATCTAGTTCGTCTTTGGTTTTGGTCGCAATCAGACTTGGAGGCATCTCCATCGGATCCCAAACTTTCCTCATCACTGCTCAGCTCTACTTCAAATTCTTGGATCACTCTAAGCGGTTTTCTTGTGACATTTTGCTCGCAATCTGCATAGCCAATCGAAGTTTTGAGATTTTCGTCAACTTCGATCAGTCCATTTTCATCAAAGTTTCCATTCGACGGACCAAAATGGTTCCCGAAAGCATCACTCATCGAGACCGTCTTGTCACCTTTGGCCAATCTTAGCAGACATTCAACACGCTTCAAGTAGAGATCCAGAGTCAGGGTAAAATTTCGATCATTTTTCGGCGCAATATCGGCGCATTTGAGCTCTTGTCTATCGCCAATCTCTTCATAGATCACCTCTTTTTCCAGGGGACGCCCGTTTGAATCCTCCAACGAGTCCAGACAGGAATAATTTTGCTCACCCTCCTCCATTTTAACCTTACCCTCCGAGTGTGGCCCCTGCTCGTCCTCCTCCTCCTCGTCTTCGTGGGAGAAATACTCTTCCACTTGGATTTGGCACTTGTCGTCCTGGTCGGCCTCTGTCGATGGGCGACTTGAGGTCGGCGAGGCAGCTCGCGAGTAGCAAGACGAACCGCTGGACTCGCCCCGAGACGAACAGAGACCCGACGAGGATGCAGTTGGCAGAACAAGAGGCAGGTGTGCTTGTGGGTGGTAGTTGAGCTCGTCTTCCTCGTCGCTGATGTGCCCATTGTGCTCCGATGAACCGACGGTGGTGTATGTGGCTGGGGAGTTTCCGTTTCTGCTCTCCAGGCCGAGGATTGCCTCTTCTACGGGCGGTGGGGTTTCGCATTCGTGCACTCCGACAAGCATGGGGCCCAAGGGGAGCTGCTGGCTCTCTGGCTGGCCGAGCGACAGTTCTCCAACACTCTTGCTCTTCTGCACCGGAGGACAGTCTCTTCTGGGCCCCTTTGACCAAACGGGCTGTTCCATTGCGATGAAACTGCTGAACTCGTCGCGACACAAGGTCGAATAGGCGAACTCTGGCTGATGACTGGCAGGAATCTCTTGGAACTTGTGTGTCTGCTGCCGCTGGCTTGTCTCTTGTCTCGATTGGGTGTCCATTTGGCCGCCCAAGTGGACGCTGGAGGAGCCCCGTCGGATTTTCACACTGGTTGGGGCGCCCATCTCTTGGGGCGACTCTTGCGGCATGCTTGCGTTGGTGCTCTCGTTTGCCGAGGAGAAACCGCTGCTGCTGCTCTCGTTGCACTGGTGCGAGTGAGACTCCTGCTGGCCCATCTCAGCCAGTCCAATTTCGACCACCGTCTCGTGTGGCTCGTCTCTTCCTCTGGCTGGGCCCAGTCTCGCGCCCACTCCACTGGCCGCCACCGAGTGCTCGTCCATTCTCGCCGGCCGACCACTCTGTCTGGCCACACTCGTCTGAGGCCAGCGGCTTTTCTCACACATCAGCCCCTCTCTCGTCCTCTCCCTCGAGCTGGTCTCCTCTCGATGGCAACTCTTCTCCCGAGTTCTCTTTCCGCCCGTTCGTCTAGCTGGCTGAGTTGCAGAAGTGGCGCCGCCGGTTGCCTTTCGCCACGAGTTGACTGCATAGTTGAGCTCTCGCAAGGCCGCTCGCTCAGCCTCAGCAGCAGCCGTCCAGCCCATTTGTTGTCTCATCTTGTTGGCGCAATCACTCATTAGTTCCACCCCATTCTCGGCCTCCATCTTTGAGCCCGTTCTTCTTCTTGTTGGAATCTTCTGTCCAAGCGGGCAGACATTTTGGCCTGCCTGTTGCTGCCTTTGTTCGGCTTGCTTGTGCGAGGGGGCAAATCTTTCACCGTAATCACAATCATAATCATTAGCAACACTCGCCGCCGCCGCCGCTTCACCAATTCTTCCACCTCTGCCCAGATGGAACATGGTCCGATCTGAGAATTGTTCGATCAATTTTCAATGTTTGGCCTACAATTTTTCTTTGGCTATTCCTCCCCCTCTTCTTCTTCTTTTTCTTCTTAGACTCCGTTCTGCCAGTTCGTAAACTTGTGTGTAAAATATTTCACCTCATCATCACTCGAGTGCGGCAACCACTCGTTCTTGATTCTGCCTCTGCGTGTCTCTCTCTCTCTCTCTCTCTCTCTCTCTGTCTCTCACTTCCACTCAGACGACTGGCCACTGTCCAAGCATTGACATTGACGCTTTGGCACAATCCAAGTCTTGCTGAAAACTCTTCTCCTTGTTCCGCCTTAATCAGCTCCACTCAGACACGCACCTGTTTTTTCCTCTTCTCTTCTCTTCTCTTCTCTTCGGCTGGCGAGTTCTCACTTGGCGAGTTCACTTCCAAAAGCATGGCCGCCAGAAAACGGCTGAAAGCTTCTCTGAAAGATGCTCTCTGGCAAAGTTTCATCAATGGCGCGCTCACTGAAAGCCAAGTAAAAAGGGCAGAAAATTTAGAAAATCAACCGGTGCTCTGGTGGTGTTGACTTTGCGTCCGGCAATCTGAACTAAGCTAAATTTGCCTTCCCCTCTTCTTTTCCCTTGGCACAAAATACCAAAGTCTCTCGTCTGGAAGCTGGGCAAAAGTTAATCGCTTGATACTTGCTTCTCCACTGCAAACAATGTTCCTCTTCTCAGCCCTCGTCTATTGGACATTAGATAGTTTTTCCAAAATGCCAAAGAAGAAGAAGAAGAAGAGTGCATCTTTGCAGCCCATTCGCAGCGTAATTGTGAGATCTTCACTAACTTTTTTTCTCTCTCGCTCTCAGTCTGAAATTGTTCGCTTGTGTTATTGTTGTGCTTGTTGCGTGTTCTCTAGGAATTTTCTCTCGCTTCCTCGACTTTTGGTCAAACTTTGAGAGAAGAAGAAGGTCCGAGAATGGGAGACTAAATAAAGTTTAACTTGTCGAGTATCTCGAATGGAGACTCTTATCTTTGGAGGGAAAAGATAAAAAAGAGGAGAGAAAACTGCACTCTAAACTGGCCGCTGGTTGTCCTTGTGGTGGTAGTGGTTGGGCTTTCAAATGAGACGAATAACGACAGCTATGGACGAGGCACGCGAAAGGATTTGCGCCCTACAAATGCCTAATGGTCGCCCTATTAACTGGAGACTGGCCCTCGCAAAAGAATCAAGCTAATTACTGGCTCACAGACTGAAACACGCACACTTGTTGTTTCAGTTTCCACCTCTTCTTCTCCAACAGAGCAGCCCAGCAGACAGACACACGGGCAGATGGACAGGCAAACGGGCGCAAACTAAGACACAACAGGCCTCTGGCAAGCGACTAGAATGAGAAGGCAGAGAAGGAGATCGAAACAACAAAGGTCCACGAAGCCAAATGCACACGCCCGAGCAGATGGTGATGCGCGCGCATGGCACTGGAAAGCTGCAGTTGCGCTGTGGTCTTGTTGGCAAGCTTTGCGGCTGTTCCCTTGCCACTGGCCGTCCATCGTCCACTGCCTTCCGGGCCAGCGCCGAAACCAGTGCACAGGTTGCTGCACTGGTTGCTGCATTGGTTGCTCGCTAAACGCTGCCGGCGCCCCTCCCTTAGCTTGCCAAAGCGCCAAAGAGAAGGCGAAAAGTGGCCAGCATGTGAGCACAAAGAACCAGAGACCAGCCGCCGAGCACCAAGCGGCATCAAGTTCATCAATTACCGTCATCTCAATCAGACCACCACTTACACGAGCGGCCAAGCTGGATGGTGGCGGAAATTGAGCCGTTACTCGAGCCGCCGGATGAAAGAGAGCTCAGCTTCGCTTGGTGGCCGCAACCTGAGAGACACCAAACTGGCAAGCCCGATCGAAGTGGCTGGCTGCTACCGGAAGCTGGCCTATCGTTTGGTTGAGAGTGGATTTTGGCTAACGAGAGAAACAGACGAGCAACAGAAACGTCGGCGGCCCAGGGCGAACGAAGTGGCAGGCAAGTTGTAAATGCTCACTGTGGGCAATCTCCTCTTTCTCGGCGGCTCCTTTGTGGTTTGTAGTTGGCTCACGCGAACAAGTGGCCATTGTGTGGCTGCCAGTAAGCCGGAGCAAAGTTGTCTGTGTGTCTGTGTGTGTCTAGCCAAACTTCTGGCCGCTCAGCCACTTGGTCACTCGATCAAGCAAGGCACGCAAATTGCGCCACCTGATTGTGTGTGTGTGCCTTGTCGCTTGGGCTTGGCCGCACGAGTTGAAGGCGCCTGCAGATGGAGAGTAAGAGGAGTGTGATTTTTCCTCATCATCATCAAGGTTCATTGCTTCTTCTCCAGCTACAAATCGTCCAAGGTTTGCCGTGGACTCAAATGCGGGGCTCGAGCTGCTTTGGATGATTGCAAAATTCAAGATTAAATCCAGCTCAATTCAATAAGATTCAATTTCCATTCAGGCGGCCAAGTTTGGGCCAAATCCGCTGGCCAACCAGAGGCGAGACGGCGCCAAACCACTGCTTTGGCACCTCGCAGATTCTTTCCTTCCGCCGCCACTCGAAACTGGTCCGATGTCTTGCTGACTGCTGACTGGGATGGACTGAGAGCAGAAGCAGCAGCTGGAGCGAGTTGTGTTGTGTTTCTTGTCCTGTGATGGCTTGTGTGTGTCCAACGGACAACACACAAGCTCCACACCAAGTCTCTTGTCCACACACAAAGAGTCAGGCCAAAGTGGACGGACGCACGAACTGGCCGCCTGAACTCCCCCCTTTGCTGGGCTCGTTTTTTTTTATAACCAGCAGCCGCCAGAAGTCATCTCATGGCCAGTCTGCCCGAACCACAGGGTACAGGAAGGACGGATGGACTGCAGCAGCAACAGGTTAGCTGTGTCGGCCGTGGAAAAAAGGAAAAACAATGAATCATAGAAATGCAACTCGGCTACAGGACACAACAATCTGCGCCAGCTCGATGGTCCGAGTCGGCGGCCAATGGATGTTTGCCAAAGTCTGCCCAGACGCCGGGATCAACACTGACTGGCGCACTCACAAACCTCACGACCCGGCCGATCGATTTCGCCTCCTCTTCTTCTTCTTCTTCCTCTGGCAAAACTGATTGACTTTCAACTCGGCGCCACCTGTCAACAGGCGACTGCACGCAGTCCGCTCACTTTGCTTTCCATTTCCCTCACTTCAATAGCAATCCCCCTCGGCCAACTCTGCAGACTTAACATGCGAGGGCTGCCCGATTACGATGGCCGATTAGTCTTGCCTACCGACATGGCCAAGCGGCAAAACGGCATCCCCCTAAGTAACCTTGATCATGGACCATGTAAACTCTCCTCCTCTTACATATTACCATACAATCAAACTGTTGATTGTATTTGCAACTGAAAAATTCGCTACTCATCTGAGCCTGTTCATGTGAGACGAATTTGCTCGCTCGGATGAATCAATAAGCGAGTCCAACTCAGTCGGTGGTAGCAAAGGAAATTTTTCTCCACCTTGTCCTGGAGGAAATAATAATTTTCGGGTCGTAACAAACTCTTTCGATCGATGGGCGGGACTGCCAGTAGGATTGCACGTTGGGCCGGGCGGTTGGCGCGCACTGCTGCCTCTGCTGGCCAATGGCGCTCAAAGCCGCTGCGTCCGATTGACAGATAATTCTTATTCCGTGTGTCACTTTTCTCTCGCCAAACCAAATGTCCCATCCATTGGTCTTACTCATCGCCTAGAGTTTTCCCTGAACCACTTCTACTTAGAGAAACTGACGAAATCCTCACTCTAGTGACTAATTGCGGAATCCCTCGGCCATCGATGGTGCAGCAACGGTATAAAGCCTGCAACCATTGTTTGGAATGAAATGCCTCTGAAAATCGCAGCTTTTTCAACGTACAGATTATGACGGGACACCACCATTCAACTTGATGGAGAGTAGTGACCACGCCTAAAAAACAAACGGTAAGCTCCAGTTATTGAAATTCCAGGTCATTATTTCTCCCCTCCAGTCAGTTTCAGTTCGTAACGAACCAACGGCTTGTATTCATGCTCGGGTCAAACACAACACGAATGCAGCTTCAGAAGAGAAAACAAACAATACGAAAATAGGCGCACGAAAACTAAACATACAGAAAGTGAACTAATAACACTCCTCTATTTATCGAGTTTACAGCATCAGTTTACCATCTAACAACATGGCCGATGAAATAGTGGATCAGCTCAGCGAAATAGAGGCAAAATTGACCGGAATCACTGGCCGATTTGAGCAGATGCACGAAAATCTAAAAGCTAAAATTGAATCACCAGAAATACAGAAATATATCAAACAAAGTGCATCTTGTGAGCAAATAATGAAGAGCGACTTTTTTGTAATTGCGGCCGCCTGTAAAAATATGGGCATCGGATACATGAACCGCCTTCCATGGAAATTGAAGAACGAACTAGAATACTTCAATAGGATGACCAAAACTAGTCCTGATCCAGCTCACAAAAACATTGTCATCATGGGTAGGAAAACGTGGTCATCGATACCTCCCAAACACCGGCCGCTCAAAGATAGAACAAATGTAGTTTTAAGCCGAACTGTATCCACCATTGAAGATAGAGAATCTGTAGACCACATATTTTCCTCCTTACCGGACGCTTTAGAGGGAGTCTCACAACTGAGGAACAAGGGTCAGGTTTGGATAGTAGGTGGACAGAGTATATATGAGGAAGCCTTGAGATTGCCTCAGTGCAAGAGGGTCTATCTTACGAGGATCGACAAAGAATTCGAATGTGATACATTTTTCCCCGAAATTGATGAATCGGTCTACAGATTGACTGATATACCAGAAGTCCCTAAGGACGAACAGGAAGAGGATGGTATAAAATACAAGTATACTGTATACGAGAGGGTCTGACACAACTCAGATCACTCGAGAATAACTAAACTCTCATCCGCCTAATTTGTTCCTCTCATCAACATCATCCGACTAAATGATTTATTGGCCTGGTAATTCAACTAAATGTGTAGAGAACAACTTAGTAGTATATGCCCCCAAAAAATCCGCAATGACTGATTCAACAGGGCAATCTTAACAAATGCACTTGGAAACAATATCCAGGCTCAAAGTGTAATAATCTCCATGAGAGCAACGATTAGATATGGCTTTTTCTATTATCTCCTCGAATGTTGCGTTTTTGAACCAATCAACGATACGACTCTTCTTTTCCTCCATTCGTTCGGCATCAATCTCTTCCATCAAACTTTTCTTGAAAGACTCGAAAGTTACTGTTTCGTCCTCAGATCTCTTCTTGATGATGTCGGGGGATGAGGCAGTACTCTCCACATCGACACTGATAGAGTTTATATCGCTTCGAGATAGGGTGGAATCATGACGGGTTCGGAAATGTGTCTCAGTTGCTGAGCCGCGTAGTTCATGCAATATCTTTTGTAACTTCATACCAATCACAGAGTCAGGTTTTAAAGTCGGTGCTCGACTCTTGATGAAAAATAGTATTTCAGTCTTCTGATATTCAGGCAAGTTACTAGAAAACTCCGCCAAAGCGTCCATTATGGCCTCTTGTAGTTCCAATTCACGAGAACTTATTGCTGTCCTCAGATGCTCTAGTAGGGAATTGATGATTTCCAAGACGGATGGACCTATTGATTCTGCAGCCGCTATTGCAAGAATGCCCGAAAGTACAGTTACAACTCCTATTTTTATTTGCTGATCCCGGGATGCGTCCTCCGATTTGATTATCTGGTCTAAATGTTCCATTAATATCTGGATGACGGCATAAGAATGTTGCGCTTGGATTGAGAACATAATAATCTTGAATATCTTGATAGAAAACTGTTCGTGCTCAAGAGGCTCTAATCTCCACAGATCGTGAGAGTCTAGATGCTTCAAGACGGGCCTAATTACAGATTTGATATGCCCGAAGGTTGCTCTTCGCATTAGTTCTTTGAGACATTCTTCAGCGATCATAGCCGGGGCCGATTTACCCCCAAAAGTTGGAGACATCAAAGGAGTCTCAGCGACGTTCGCTCTTATTTGGGTCTCCTTATCATAATCATCTAAATCTTGAGATTGCATATTATACAATAAAGATGGCACTATCTTTTCCATATGAGTGTCGTCCCATATGTTTGCTTGTAAATCGTCACTCACAGTCTTACGAATAACACCCTGTAGGCCATTCAAGCCAGCCATCCTGAGCTGACGTCGTATATCAAGGTTCGAATCGCTATTGTGAGCCATTGAGGCAAATTTAGAGACGAAAAAATCGTAACGCCTATGGTATGACGGAGTGTCCTCTTCTATGTTAGCAAATTCAACAAAAGAACGTGCCCCTAGGAGCTGCATGCTTAACTCCTGGCTCTCTAGAAGTTGCTGGACAACTCTTAAGAAACTTTCAACAAACAAATTCAAAGATTGGGCATTACTTGTGACTAATAATCGATCCATGGCTTCTATACCGATAGCTACATAATTTAACCTATGTCGTGACAGGTCTCTTGCTATTCGTTGAGCAAGATAGTTGCCTATCCTGTCTAATTTTTCTGACTGGGCCCTGGCGTAGAATGTCAACTTCTCCAGGTTGCTTTTATCGTATCCTTCGGCTGGACTAGCCGGATATATGTTATTGACTAATCTTTTGTATCTCGGCCGAAAGGCTGAACAACAGCCACAGGAGCACTCCATGTCTTAATTAAAAATTAATCTATTTTCTGTCTTTAATAAGAGGCGTCTCGTTCGAGAGCACAAAAGGAACTAGTCAATATTTCTGTATTTCTCGTCCAAGTACAAATGTCGTATTCCTCGTGCATACATCGTACACTGATGCGCGGGATGCGCGTACTGGCCGGCTTACACGCCATATAGCACTCATCTATGATCTATCCTGCAAGACCTCAACCAAGATTCCCCTGAATATTTTTCGGTCGATCGCTCTCAATTGTAGCTGTTCAATTTCAAGGCAACGCCAGTTTTCATGGCAATCACAAGCACGTTAGCACAAGCAAGTGAGAAGGATTAAGATTCAGGTGACAATGGGTCTGTGGGGTGTAAGAAGCACATAAATATCTAATTCGTACATGACGGATAACTAAGATTTGGATGTGATTTTGAATTGAGCCTCTTTGACCGAACTCATCTTACATAATCGCGCAATCACAAAGATTGATCTTTATCTGAACGAGTCGGTATCTAACTAGCAGGTGAAAGATCACGGTCGAAACCCTCGACGACAGGGGGAAAATGTGCGAGAAGCAGCAGGATCCATTTCGACTAGAGATGCACTCGGCCTTCATCTGGCACTCAGTCCAAATGTCACTCCTTCACAGCTTTTATGAGAACACAGGAACACATCCGTTGTTGACCACTCCTAATTCCGAGCCTTCTCGGGCTCATAAATCGGCTGATTACTTAGTTGTCGATAAGAAAAGACTCAGATATTTAGAGAATCAATCAGTTTCTATCGAAATCTGCAGCCTTTTGTGGCGTATTGTTGCACCACAACTATCCACATGCACCCCAACCAGGTGTGCCGATGCGTCATCGAAACCTCATACTACATCTAACCGTTAGTCTCGCTCTCTCGCTGCTCTTTCTGTCAAGTGAAGCGCCCCTTAGGTCTCTACAGTATCCAATCTAGTGATCAGAGATCGTCTCGTTTACTTACCCAAAGGTGGCAGAGTTAAACGGTAACAATCGATTGTCTCGAGTATAGGTAGTTTCGGGGCACCTTGAGACGGAAAACTGACGCTAGAGTTGGATGCTTCGGCTATGGTATGTGCTGCTCTAATAGAAGGCCGGATGAGATGTATACGATGTCTAGGGTCTTTGAATATCGTTTGAACGGTCGCCTTGGCGACAAACAGTGCTCGCCGACAAGCTCTCCGCGAGGCGACGAAGGCTACAAGTTCATCTCGAACACTGTCCATACTTATCTCACTCATACTTATTCCACTAGCTAAATCGAATTTCGATCGTATAATGACGACTAATATTAATTTGTCTGTGACGGAACATGATGAAAATATTCAGACTGGTGCCACTCATCCATATCTGAGACGAGCAAAGTGCTCCAGTCTAAGACCGGACCTTGAGTTAGAGAGGGAGATAGAGAGGCTACAAGATATTGAGAGGCGTCACACAGGTCTGGGATCTGCAATCGCGAACAATCTGACATTCCTGGAGGCTGAAGCGAACCTAAACAAACTGAGAAAGTGGAGATATGAGTCCCAGCGAGGTAGTTCCACCGAGTCGAGGGCTGAAATCTTGGTCGATGGGCATTTGTCACAAAATAGCTTCGAAATTAAAGTTGATAGAGAATATGTTAGCAGTTGGCTGGATGAAGGAGCAGGCGATTATTTGAATTTAAGGAGACGCTACAAAAGTTGGAACCAATTTCAATCAATTCCGGATGGAAACACATTAGAGGTCAACAGGAATACAGATTGGCACTCGGAAAGCTCCTTGGGTGGGAATTTAATCTACAATGATAGGTATGAGAACCTTAGGGAGGATTTCGCTAGATTGAGAAGTGACTATTGGAAGGTTCGTTCCAAAATATCGCACATAACAAAGAGCAAGCTAAATGATATCATACACTCAAAGGCTGATAATCTGAGTGATCTGAAGAATCTTATTATTGAGCAGGCCAGACTGATAGATTCGAAATCAGTTATAAACAACGGACGAGAGCACCAAAAAGATTTCTCCACTGTGAGGGGCACCATTGATATCAGTGATCAAGAGTTGATAAATCAGCAGATTGTGTCGCAATTGGAGTTTGTCCGGCAGGAACTTGAGAGGCAAAATGGAAAACACATCAGTGAGCTAGGTAGTCTTCAATCAGAGAATGTCAAGCTTATTGAGGAGATCAAACTGAAGAACGAACAAGTGGAAAGTCTAAAAAAGAGGATTGAAGAGTTGACCGCAGTTCTCGAGAACAGAGACACGAGTCACCTAGTGGATCTCCAACGCGAGAACTCCGATCTCAAGCAGACAAACGAAAGAGAGAGAGCTAAATTGGAGTCCATAGGTTACCGCTATAAGCATTTAAGTGAGAAATTCGAACTTCTTTGTAAAAGTCAAGGTGAGACAAAAGAAGAAAATCAAATCCAACTAGCGCGACTAAGGGCAGAATTGTGCTCATTGGAAGATAAGATCACTCAGCTCGAAGGGGTTCTTGAAGCAGAGAGTGAAACGAAAGAAAGGTTAGAAAACAATTTGGACGATTTGCAGACGGAAAAATCTCGGCTCGAACAGGAGATTTGCCACTTACGTCGGGATGCATGTAGAGCTCTAATAGATCACGAAACATTGACCGGATCTGAAGAATCTGAAGCTATGAGAGATGAGGTGTCCAAGCTAATGGATAGAAACTGCTCGTTAGAAGTGGAGAAGAAGACTCTGGAGTTACAAATGAAGAGAATGAACCAGGAATTGATCACATTGGACCAGGAATTGTTGGACAAAGATAGAGAGCGTCAAAGTGGCCTGGATAAACGCGAGCTCGACTCAGCCAGACTGAGGATTGTACAGCTAGAGGCGGAAAAGGACATGCTATCCGAAAAGGTCTCTCAGATGGTCGATGATTTGCGTAGGGTCGAAAGGGAGTCTGACGAACTTCGCCAAGAGATATCAGAAATGGAAGAAAACCATCGAATGGTCATAATCGAGGCCGAAAATGAGAGGGCGAAGCTTGTCCACGAGCATGAGAAGATGGCATGTGAGTTGAGATTACAATTAGAAAATCTTGTCAGCGAATCCTCGAAGCTTAAAGAGGTGATTGAAATTAAAGAAAAGGAACTATGCGAAGCTACAGATTGTCTGAACAACCTCAAGAGTCAATTCAAGGCAAAACAGGTTGAGTTCAGTGCCCAACAAAAAGCTCATGAGAACGAAATATCGGGACTTCGCTCTGAATTGAATCTCGAGCGTTACAGAAGAAGAATCATGAAGCATGATATTGAAAGCGAGCTGAAGATGGGCCTAAACGAGCTAGAATTGATGAGAAATCGTTTGACAAGAACGCTGAGCGTTACTTCAGATCTAGGGCGCAGGTCAAGATGTCAAACTCATGGTTCATCTGAGAAGTGTCACCGTAAAGCTGGCTCAAAGAAAGATGAATCGGCTAGGAAACCTGACAAAGGCATGGTGATGGCCTCCCAGGAGTAGCAGTAGTAAACATGCGTCTTTTTGTCCGAGAAGCTGTAAATCCATTGTTGGATGAGAAATGTTAGATTCCTACCAAATAAATTTGTGATCGTTCGGGCGATGTACTCGACACCAGTTTTGAGAGGAGAGCTCTCGAATGATAGGCTCTTCAAACTAAGGCGAACAAAGCAATTTATATGCATCCTAGAGAGTAATGTTTCAAAAGATGTGCGGTCTTGCCTCTTATGGGCTCCGGAGCGCGGGGCCCCACTATTCTCTGGGGGCATCTGTGATGCAACCAGAGACCCAATTCGGCTTTTTCCTCAAATTTTTTTTAATTGGCGCTGGTTATGTAACGCCGTGCCGTAAGACCCCAGATCATATACAATTAGGAGCGTCTGGGATATTCCCTGCGGTCTAGGGTTTCTATAACCAAATGTCTAGACATGGCGGGAGTGTCGCTCCTTCAATATAAATTTCTGCTACTCTGAATCTCGTACTCGGAAAGCACACATCTCTTCCAAACCTTCCTGTTCGACGTGTTTGCCGAAGAATGGGAAAAGATAGTGAGTTATGTGGATAAAGAGCAACAAGAGACTGGAGCACCTCATCCACGTAACTCACTATCTTTCCCCATTCTTCGGCAGACACGTCGAACAGGAAGGTTTGGAAGAGATGTGTGCTTTCCGAGTGCGAGATTCAGAGTAGCAGAACCTCCATTCGACAATGAGATCTATAGACTCGTCCAGATCGGGTACCGTAGGTACGCGTATCATTTTGGGGTCGCACCACCGACGGCACATCGAATTGTCGATCTTTTTCAACAGGTATCGTCTAGATAAGGTCCAGAGTTATCATTTTGAGCATCTGCTTCTAGAGCTGGTTCTTTCAAGACCAATCTTTATTCTCTGTCTATCGTCATTCGCCAATGAGATCTGTTACCTCGTTTTATATAAAATAAACAGCTGCAAATTGTGCATAGGTTGAAAGTCGTCAACAAAAACATAATTCTTCCCCCTCTTTCCCCTCACTCCCTCTGTGCGAGTTGATCCAAAAAATAGATCAACTCACAGTGAGATCAGCCGAAGAGTCAAACCGGGACATAGTCCGGATGCCAGTCTCGTTTTGAAAGGAGTGTACTCATGTATTGTCGGAAAACTAATTTATCCTTTCGGCGCCTCGCGTGCCCTTTTAACGCCTTGCCGGCCAGAAGGCGTGGTAGACGGCACGCGCCCTGTGGCGCGCTCGAACGCGGCGCCACAGTTACTCTCAAAATACTTTGGTGCAGCATCTGTGAAAACTTGTGGCTAACAAAACTGGTTGCAGCCCAAATCGGCTGCAACTGGAATGATCTCTCCTGAGTTTTGAAGCTCTGCTCCGGTTTCTGCCAGATATCTTCTACTCAAATTTTTGACCAACCATTCATGCTACCTTGATTTCACTTTGCATAGTTGTTATAGAGTAGCAGCACTGATGATTGCAGTCTAATTGTAGCATTAAGGGTTGCTCCATAGTAGTGCGAGATGCTCAGATGGTTTGGGGCCCTTTCGGAAGCGAGACTGGCGGCAAAGAGAAAAAATTCGGCCGCTAATTAATAACTTGATTCGACAACAAGTTTGAAGAGACAATAGGATCTGGAGCAGGACATGGAACATTGGAACATGCTCCCATAATGCACATACTCAACTAGCTGATTGGGCCACTCAACCAGTGATGGGTGATGCCGCAGTCAGCAACCCTTGTCCAGTGATGGGCAGTCATATGCATTGGCTTGTTCCAGTTCCAAAAAGTTCTACCCCAAGCGGGCTCGCTCTGACAGGGCGACTCTATTCTAAATTTCAGGCAATCTGGTGCATGCTATAGAGTAGCCAAACCGATGATTGGTGCTGCATCCGATTGATCATAGCATAGTGCTCATATGAGCCAAGTCTCAGGTTTCAATCTCAGCAGTTGACTCGGCCACAAGAAGGCAACCTCGTTGCATAACACGCTTCTCCAGTTCGACGTGGTTTGATTGCACCCGATTAAGATCATCCGATCGAGCATTCGCGGTGATCGATAGCAACCATTTGTGATCGCGTCAGTTTGTTTGCTTTTTCTGCAACAGTTTCGATCGAGGAGGAACAGGGGGAACAGAGGACAAGTTTGCTAATTCGAGTGGAAAAACATTTCCTGTCTTTCAGGGGATCTGTGCGTCCAAATTTGTACTTCCAGGCCACGTCAATCTCAGAAGCGGAACATAAGCTTCTATTAGTTTCCATTTGTCTTCTTTAGCCCCCGAGAAGAATACTTCGTGTCTGGAGCGTATAAAATAAGTGGCCAAATTAGGTAGAGGGGGCGCAATGTATCGGGTGAGATCGGGACGGCTGACGTTTGTCATTACGGTTTGTTATTATTTTCTAACGAGCGACTAACGTTCGAAGAGATCAGTTGCAAATTGGCCTCATCATAAGACAACACGAGCAATAATCTGCAAATGAACGCTGGTCTGAAGCCAGCCATTTGCAGAGGCAGTGACTCTAATCTTGTCCCGCTGGAGAGGAAGAATTTTGAGCATGGAAAAAGTTGAATGAGAAATTGTCACCAACCACAAGGAAGAGCCTCCACTAGAACGTGTAAGGCTGCCCTTTGTTTTGTTACAGCGATTTTTTTCTTATTGTTGTAAAGTATGTTTGAATGCTCTTGAAAAGAGGCAGCCATGAAATGGTGAAAAAGAAAGAATGGTTGGATGTTTGCTTTGGAGAATTGTGACAGGCAAGAAATGAACTGGCGCTGTGCACAGCAGTTGGAAGTGTTATTTGGGGCCACATTTGGGGCCAGTTTGTGGGGATCTCTTGAGAGAGGGAGCTTCTGTTTCGCGCTGGAAGTGTCCTCCTTTGGTTGGCCTCAGGTGTGAGGAGCGAAATGGCATGCTGAGGTTGGTCGCCAGTTGGAGAAATAATAATAAAAACCACAAAAGGGAGCCCAGAGTTGAGAGCCAAGAATGATAGGAGCTCTGGCGTGAGGAGGAAATCGAATTGAAGTTGGGAGGAAACATTTAAGTGGATATTCGGCTGTTTTTTGGCCCTCATTTTGCTCGTTTTTTGTCAGCCTAGAGCAACAAGGTGAACTGGCGAGCAAGACAAGAGCAAGGAGGAAATAATCGACAATGGCGCATGGGGAAGAGTAGCACAAGAGCAGTAGAGGCACAAGAGGCCTGCAGGAGATGGGCACACGTCCAGATGGCCGCAGCAACCAGAAGCAGTCAGCTGGCGGCCTCTGTTTGCCTGTCGCCTTTTTTGCTCCTGCCCGTTGGCCTGGGGCACGTGTGCTGCTGCAGTAACACCAAAGAGAGCTCCCACGGAAGCAAATGATCTCCACTGGCGGAGGGCCCAAAAGAACATCGGCCAGAGTTGAGGGGCGAGGTCGGCCAGCAGGAAGGGAGGAAGTGAAACGGAGCGAAAATTGAGTCGATCGGCAAAGAGTGAAAACTAGAGAAGAAGGTTCAAGTGAGCAATCGCAGTTGCTTCTGGACACTGGCGGCTTCTTTCCTCTTGGGTTGTCCCTCATTCTTCACTCTGCCCCCGCCGCTTCACTCTGCTTGTTGGTAGTGAGCGGAAAATTCTGCTCAACAGAGGCGACCAGCAAATGGGGCTCGAACACAAATGACACACACACACACAAACACATACACACACACACGAGCACACAAAACGTGTGTTCATTTTTTATCAATTCATTCCAATGATAGTCACTGGCGCCCATCGCCTCGCTTAGCGGCCCCTAATCGGCGGCGAAGAATGAGCCAGCCTGCGGGCCGGAAATGGGACGAGTTGGCGAATAGGCCGAAGACGAGCTCCATGTGACAACAATGAGATTCGTTTGGCCCTGTTTCGGTTAATCGATTAGTGGGCATCAATTAGCGAGCGCGATCTTGGCTTTTGTCGTCGCACGAACGCCTTCTTGGTGGCCAAAGGCTGTGATTTATGATTGTCTTTGCGGGATGGTCTGCCCTTCTCGTCGGCGAGCCAATAGTTAGCCGACCGGCTGGAAGAAGCCGAGAAATGTGAGGCATCTTCCTTTTGGCGCCCAGTTTGTCGGACGGCCGAGAGAGGGCGTGCAGAAATGCGAGCAAAAATGCTGCCCGTCGGTTTCAATTGGCGACTGGATGCGGCGCTTGCGCAATCTGGTTTGCCCAAAGTGGCAAACTGGTGGGCCAATTGCTGCTCATTTCTCACTCTTCCTTGTTGCTCACTTTGGCCACATTTTCCACAAACCCGCCCACAGTCTGTCTCCAGTCAATAGACCTACCGCTGAGTTGGCGGCTCGAGGAAAGAACTGCGACAGATGAAAAAAACAAAACAAAACACAAATCGTGATCTACAGCGAAGAAACAACGAGTCCTACTCATCGAGAAGCGCTGAAAGTGATCAGATCAAGAGGCATAACAGTCTGTGGCTGTGCATAACTATGAGACATTTCTTTCCTTCCTAATGTGAGTCCCTCTTTGGACTGAAAGTGTTGGAAAAGTTGTTGAGCATAGAGCAACAAGACGGTCCTGATGAGAAGGACAAGAGGTGAAAATTAGTCGCAAGATGCGCGGGAAAACCAACATGGAGACCATTGTTTTTTGGGCACTTTTGTTTCCTCTTTGCGGCTGGACCAGTGCAGCATTGTCCAGTCCATTGGAACACAAGACAGAACGAAGAGATGAACGCTCAAGAGTCGCAGAAACGACCAGACCTCATCAGCCGGAGAGTGGCCAAAGCATGTTCCAGCAAGACGGACTTTGGTGGCCCATTGTGGCGGAGGAGCAAGGCCCAAGAGTTGGCCCCCAAACGAGCAGCCGTCTGAGGAGAAGACACTCGGCCGCTGAGCCAAGATCGTCCTGGCCCAATGTCAGCCGCGCAAATCATCACACTTTGCTGCATCATCATTCAGGTAAGTGCTCTTCACTTTGGCCACACAAGACGTTTGGTGGTTCCCTTCACTATTGGAGAGCTGCATGCTCTTGCTCCAATCGATTGTGTGTCGATTGGAGCACTCTCATTGGAGGACTCTCATTGGGCGGCCGGAGATGCTTAGCTCGCGTGCTCCGAAGCTCAATGGCCGCCCTGAATTAGACCTTTTTTCCTATCCACAAGCGCCACTTAATTACCTTGTGTCGCTGATTGATGCCTTCTCGCTCGTCTGTTCGTGTCGGCCTCTCTCTCTCTCTCTCAGTCTAAGTCCATTTAGATTGGGCCAAAAAGGGGCAAAAAGCGGCCAAATCAAGCCCCTCAACTTGGGCCCAAAATCATCAATCAGCTGCAAAGGAGCAGGAAAAACAATTGCCTCCTCAAGTGTGGCAATGGTGGTTACGTTCTTGCGGCAGACACGTGCCACTTCCGGCTAATGAATGCACGCACTTTTGGACTCCGATGAGTCAGCTTGAGGTTGTTGCTCGTTCAAGGAGTTGCCTGTGCGTGTGCGCGACTGTGTGTGACTGTGCTTGTGGCCAGCCAGATGGAGTGTGTCTGATGGAGCAGGCAAAAGAGGCGTGTGGGCCTCTTTTGTGGCCAGGTTGTTGTGACACGCCGAGAGAGAAAAGGGCGGCCAATTATATTTGGGTTTCTTGGTGGCGCTTTTCTTTTGCTTTTCTTGCGGCTCGCTTTTGGTGCAAGAAGGAGCACCAAACGAGACTGGAAGCCTCCAAAGAGTAAATAAATAAACAGAGGCCCAAAACATTCGCTCCTTTGCATCTCATTCTCTGCGCTCATTTCCATTCGAGACAAGAAGGAACCACCCAAGAACAGGAGCTAAGGCGCCATGCTCGGCTCGCACTCGCCGGCTTCCTGTTGGGCGGCCCTTTTGAGCAATATTATTTGGACTATTATGAAAAAGGGGCGCAGGAATTGTTCTCTCCTGAGAATTGGGCAAAAGGGTCCAAAGTTGGTCGCTTTGAGTTGAGTTGAGCTGAGTTCAGCTAAGCTAAGCTAAGCTAAGCTCAGTTCGTGCAATTTTTCCACCACCTCGTCCCCAAAGAGCAAAAAAGCGAAAAAGTGTCCATGATTTGGCAGCGAGAATTCGATCGGCGGCTGTTCAGCATCGGTTGTGTGTAACTGTTCCTTGTGGGCGACAATTTGTCGTTGTTCTTTTGGCTCAAAAGGCGGCAAGAAGGCGCCCAAGTTGCGCCCAGTTTGCGCCCAAGATGCCGGCCGGCTGAATTTCAGCGGCAAGTGTGGCCGCCACAAGTGTATGCGGAAGCGAACAGTTCGCCTCCAATTCCTTGTTGTTCACGTTCCAAGCCTAATGGACAATTGTCGCTTGGGAAAAGTGAAAAATTTTCCACCCAACCATTTGGAGCGAGTCCAATTGGGCCCAAAGCAGACCAAAGTGGCGGTTCTGCAGAAGGGCGGCCCCAAACATTGACCATAACTTAAGCCCCGTGCATGTAAGTTGCAAATTTACAGACATAAATTTGCCAAAGCAGCGCGGCCAGCAAATGAGAGCAAGACTTGCGCCCAAGTGGCCCAAGTTGGTTGGGCCAGAGGGGCGAAAAGAAGCTCGAACCAGAGACAAGCCGTCCAGCAGCCACACACACTCTCACCCACTGGGACCAACAGAGACTGAGACGAGTCAGGCGGAGAAGAAATGGAACGAAATGAAATCACTTAATCCATTCATAAATTTTCCCCCGTTTGCCGAGCAGGCGGCCAAAATGATGATCGTTGCGCGTGTGCCTTTCTGGTGTGGCTTTGGCTGTGGCACGAAGAGGCACCCCAAACGGAAACAATGCGGCCCAGGCGAACCAATTGACAATGGGCCAGCGCGTTAAGTGGAGTTGCCTGGCCGTTGGGCGCCCCCGTTTGGTCCCCCCGTCTGGTTGGCCTCCGTTTGGCTTCGGAGGGGCGCCAATTGGGAGCCGTGGGAGGTTGGAGGTTGGGGGTTGGAGCTTGGAGAGCGCCCGTTTGGCCGCGAGGGGCCGGCGCCAATTCATTTGGGCGCCCGTTTGGGCCGAGGGGCGAAAATCGCAGATAATGATCGGCCGCCGGCTGGCTTTGTGTGCGCCCACTGTGGCCCCTCGACGACATGCGTCATGGTGTCGCACGGGCCGAGCTTGCACTAGTCGGCCGCCAGCTGCACACAGTCGTCCGCTGAAAAAAGACCACTCTCATTGAATCAGTCTCGCCGGAGCTGCACCCAAGCGCCACAAAGGCCACCCACTGGCACCTGCTCGCCCTGGAACCGCCCACTCGGCGCCAAGCCAGAAGCAGAACCGGCGGGTTGTCATGGAAGCTGGCAGGGCGCAAATGGCCACTGGCCTGTGGCTGGATTCAAATTCTGCCAGTGGACTGAGCTGAGCTGGACTGAAATAGGCGCCCAAACTCAAAATGAATTAACGCATTTTTGCAGCCAACAGGCATTCCATTTTGCGCAGGCAGCCCATTGGTGTCAGAGCTGGCACATTGGGCGCCTCCCAAGTATCAATAATCATTACTTATCAGCTCGTCATGTGCGTCTGTCTCGCTTGTTTGTAGGCTGGCCCCCCTGCGAGAGAGTGTGTTCCGGCGCCCCAAACACACTCTCTCTCTCTCTCAGCCCTGCCCTAAGCTTTCACTTGTCGCCCACCCGCACTAATGGGAGGCCGCTTTTTTCCCTCCTGCTTTCCCCCTTTTGGCAACCCCCCAAAGTGGAACCTCCTCTAACAGTTTGGGCAAGCAGCGTGGACAATGAGCCGCTCGATCGGCCACCCATGTCAACAATCTGCTCGGAGCCAGCGGCCGCCCAAAACTGACCGGCGTCACCCAAAGCTGGCGCACTCCAAACACGCTCAGCCAAACAACACACAAGCCATCACCACTTTTTCCCCCTCAACAAACTGGGCCCCAAACAGACCGGAAGCGGCCGGCCTCCTTCTGGCCACCTGCCCAGTTTGGTTCGTTGGCCAATTTGGGGCCTCAGGTGTCCAATTGGGCGCACTTTTGGCGCCAGGTTGTCGATGATTTGGGCTGGCAGCAGCAGAGGAAGACTAGTGGAGGGCAGACATACGAACGAGGCGCTGTTCTCTTCTCCAACTGAGCCCGTCGGATTGGGCGCAAAACAGTCGCCTGTTCGTCCTGTTGGCCGGCGAACAGTCCTCGCTGCTCAGACTCACCGGAAGGTCCACTGCTTCTGTCCTTCTCTCTGGTGCCACTTCCACCTCCAGCGACAAGCCGCCGCACTCTTCTGGGCGCCAAATTAGGCCCAGTTGATCAAGACCAAGTTGATCAAGAATTGATAATTCGGATAATTCGCCCCCAAACCAAATGGCGTCCTCCCTTTTCGGCTCCACTCACTCCCATTCGGCTGCCTCTTGGCTGCACCACTGAGCCAAACGAACTAATGACTGTCTCCGGCGAACTGGGGCGAACTGTTTTGGGCGCCCAACTTGGGCGAGTTTCCGCTCTGAAATGCCGCTCGTTCACTTGAGCACTGCTCTCACTCTGTGAACTTCCAGTCGAGAGTGGTGGTCCAATTTTAAAATTGGATAACTCGCTCGGCCGAGTCGCAAAATCTGACACACACTTGGCGCCCTCAAACTCGCACACAAAATGGGCTTCCTCCCACCAAATCTTCTCCCCAAACTCAGTCTCAAGCTTCCAAAGCGGCCAGATTGAAATCCCGCTCATTTATCACGCACCCTTAGCTTTAGTTTGCAACTTGCAAGTAAATCTCTCCACCATTGTCTCTGTCCTCCAGCTAGCTTGCCATTTTGCACAAAAGCAAAACACTTCTGGGTGGGCCTTTTCCACTTGGGCCCTTAGTTCTCAGCCCGCTAGACTGCAACAATAACAGACTCCATCCAAAAGTGGGCCCACAGAAAGCGGGCGGCAAATGAATTGATCGTCGTCTGCTTTTGGCCCACCCAATTCGTTCGTGTTGGGAGCCTCTTTTTGCAGCCAAAGAAAAAGCCTAAATGAGCGTGGAACTAACTCGCAAATTTGGCTCTATTATGTGAGCTTGGGTGCAGGCAATTGCTTGGGAATAGCTGGAAAAAGTTGCCCGATTGGATTTGGGCCGAGCAACGAAAACAATTTGCCTCTAATTAGTCGCAAGCCTTTGCAATTGTGTGTGCAAGTAATTTGAATTCCTTTTTTCTCCCTCATCCTTAGGGCCAAATCCTTTGCCTAAGCTCAAGGAGGCGCAAAGAGTAAATGGGCGACCGAACAAGCAGAATTGTTCTTCCTCCTTTGCCCAAGTTCCACTCTTGCACTTTGGGCGCTTCCAGTTGGGCCACACGCAACTTCCGCTCTTCTCGTGGCCACCAAATGAGAAGAAGACCACATGCGACGTGCACAAACTTCTTTGGGGGGCGTGACCAGTCGAAGAATTGAGCTGCAGGCCACCAATTGAACCGCAATCAGGCAACTCAAACAAAAGCTCCATTCACTCCCATTTCATCAACCAGAAGTTCCTCTCTGTCTCTCTTCCATCAGTTCCACTCATTCCAACCAACCAACTGCCATTCCACAAAATGGACACTCTCTGGCGCTCGATTCTGATTGAACAGAGTGACCGGAAGTGCATGAATCATCGGCCAATTTTGTTCGGCACTGGTCGAGTTGGCTTGAATTGGATGCTGAAAGGCGAGGGGAGAAAGTGAGCGAGAGAGAGAGAGAGAAAGAGTGGCGAAAGAGGAAACTTTAGTTCTCTTGTTTCGGAGCTAGTTCTTAGCCAGTTCGGAATGGAGTGTGTCAAAAAGAATCAATCATTTGGCATAATGTTGTTGCCTGTTTGGTGTTAGTGTTAGTGTATGTCTACAACTGTGTACAACTGTGTGCGAGTTGGTTGCAACTTGCAAGCGACCAAAGTGGAAAGGCAGCATCGAATTGGAAAAGTTGCTGGGCCAACAACTGGCAGACTTTCACTTGTGCTCTGGTGCAGATTTGGGGCCAAGTGCAACAACAACAACACATTAAAATGGAGACACATTTTTCAATTTTAATTATTCCACTGGCCAACTGGAGCGAGTGGAACAGAGTTAGACCAATGGAAAGAGAGACAGTCTGTGGGGGCACAATGCAGAGGAACACAATGGAACTAGATGAGCGGAAATTGGGCCAACGAAGGGACGAAATAAACTCCAATTGTTGGCTGTTGTTGCTGCTCATTGAGAGTGGGTCTTTGAACTTGAGCTTAGGGTGAGAGCAATACGAAGCAGTTTGCATGGGCGAGGCAGAACATGATGATGAATCGATGTTTGTTGATTTGCGCAAATCTCGCTCTTGGCAAACTCGTGGAGCTCAGCCATGCAAGTTGCCTATTCCTCTTCTTCATTGTTTGCCGTCGAACTTGAAAGATGCCAAAGTTTGCAGTTCGCAGCTTGGAGTTTGCAGCAGATTTGTCAGCCAGTGGCACTTGAGTCAAGATGCTCTTCTCCTTAGGGCCAATTTCTGCATGAAAATTCTGCATCAAAAGAGGAGCCAATCAATTGGAATTTGGCCCATCACTTTGGGGCAAATTCCAATTGCCTTTCCTTGAGACTGTTGAGAATATTGGAGCAGCCGAATTGTTCAATTTGCTCCAAAGGCAAACACTGGCCCCAAGGAAACGCGTGGAAATAAGTGGATTTGTTCGATAGTTTTTCGCCAAATGCTGAGCTCAAACAACGACAAACAGACCAGAAGGATCGAGGCCAATTAAGTGGGCTCGCTCGAAGGCACAAGAAGAAGAGGCCAGTTTGCAGTTCGCAGTTTCCAGTTGAGCTTCGAAGCGAGCGGAAGTGGCGCCCAAACTTGGCCGTTTCGTCATAGTTTGAAATTCCATAATGAATTCAGCTTCGTCTTGCTTGTTGTTTGCCTTCAATGTTGAGCCAATTAGGCGAGTCCCATTTCTGTTTTAACCTCATTTGGGGCTCAAAATTGGCAGCAGCCTGCAAGTGGGTGGCCGATGACGAGCGAGCCAGAGGCAAGAAGCAAGAGGCCCTAAGGAGTAGAGTTTCTGGAGGCGCCGCTCGAGGAGAAGAAGAAGGAGGAGGAGGCCAAAAGTGGGCGCCAAGTTGAGGGAGCTGATCAAAATTCCGTGTTTGTATTGCGCAAGAAGGTTGCTTGTTGGCGCCAATGTTTGGGCCATGTGCGAGCTCTCAGAGGTTAGGGACGAGGAGCAAACAGTTGTCCTCTGTTCTGAGCTGGTTGGCTTTGCTCTGGCCCAAAAGGGAAGCAGCGGGGCGCCCCATTGAGTACGGCGAGCAGCCAGCGGCTCTTGATCGATGATTCAAGAGGCGCCCCAAAACGGTCGAGCTTAGCACGGCGAGCTCGAGTGCCAAGTTGAGCGATGAGACTAAACGGGCGCTGCTCTGCTTTCCCCCTCTTGCACTTCCGCCCCCCACGAGCCACTTGAGGCCGGCCAAGTGCAGACAGTCTGTGCGACTGGCCGCTGCTCGAAGCTAAAGGCTGGAGGCTAGAGGCTAGAGGCTGAGAAAATGCCAACCAACTGGAGCCAACAACAGTCTTTGGCGCGCAATATCGGCCGACTAAATAGGCGGCCCAGAAGATCAGCGCGCCAACACGAGCGTGCAGCCAAATCCGGCCAGTTCCGGTCATTGTGCGCACGATGGCCACTCGGCCGGCCGGAAATGGGCGCCCTCCGACCATTTGGGGGCGGCCAGTCTGCAGCTAGTGTGCAGCCAGTGTGCAGCTAGTGTGCGGCGGTTGAAGGTTGGGGAGGCTAGAGAGTGGAGAGTGGGGGCGAAAATGAATGAAGGGGCAAGAGTTGGCGCTACTTGAGTCTAGCTACTTTCAAGGCGACGAAGAATTGAGGGAGGATTCGGTCGAGTGGAGGGCCGCAAAACTGTTGTGAAGAGGCCAGCAAAGAGGAGGAGGAGGAAGTGTGGTGACAATTGGCGGCGAAAAGTTGTGGAATTTGGCCGCCCATCAGCTGCAGTTGGTGGTCTGTGAGGGCCTGCGACAACAAACAGGGAGGCCAAACTTGATTTTAAGGGCCACTGACAGTTGTCGGGCCGCCGAGCTAGAGAAAGAAGCCTCCAACTGGGCCCCGAGGCATTCGGCTGGCTGGCTGGCTGGCTGGTGTTGAATTTTTTATTTGTTCGCCCTTGTTGTGTGGGCGGCCTTTGAGTAGTAGTAGACACTGGCCAGCAAGTTGGTCTCTCCAGTTGGTCTCCATCTAGCTGGAGCAAAAGAGAGCTAGTGTCTGGCCCACCTCTGTCCCAAGCGCCACTTTTTCTCCCTTTCTCGTGCTCACTCTTCTCGCCTTTTGGAGAGCTTTGTTGTCTCCTCGAGTGAAGAGGGTCTGCACTGGTCAAACAAAGGGCCCATTAGGCGCCCCAAGACACAGCGAGCGTCCCAAGTCCGTTCGACTGTGAACAGAGGCGCCCCTAAGCTGCCCCTTCCGGTGTCTTGCTGGACACGCGCCCCCCACCTCGAGCTCCAAGTGGAAGTGGAAGGGGCGACGTGCCAGTGGCCAGTTTTCGCAGTTCATTTTAATAATCTTACATAATCTCGTGGGGCCCAAAACAGGCGCAAAACTTGTGCGAGGAAATTCGAGGGGAAAAACAAAGAAAAGTGCGCCCAAGGAAATCCGAGACACGCGACACTCGTTCTTCAGTGGCCAAGTTGGCCTAGTTGGTTGCTTCCAACTGGCGAGAACTTTGCAGCCGAGCTTGTGTCTAGCTTGGGCGATCAATTTGCTCGCCGAAGCAGAGCAATGATTAAGCAATGTGATCGAGTTTTGGGCCCAACTTTTGCCCAACGCTCAACGCTCGAGATTGGCCGATTGAGATTTAATGCTAATTTCGGCCCAGCTCGTTTGGTCCAAAAGGAGCTCGTCCCAAGCAACTTTGGCCGCCAGTTTGGGCCCCAAAGTAAGCAGCAAACATTCTTGCACACAGTCTCGCTTAGTCTGAGCAGAAGAATGCTTCTTCTCGTTGGCTTGTGTGTCTCGGCTGGTCTCAGGTGGCAGAAGGACGAGCGAGAGAGAGAGAGAGAGAGAGAGAGAGACAAAGGCAGAAGAGTGCAAAGTGGTGTGCAGTCGATCGATTGGCCGATGTGATTTTGGGGCGCGCGTGTTGCGCAACAATCATTTTCGCGTTTGCACACAAACTGGCCGAGCTGCAAATCGGCCGGAGAAGAAACGTGCGCTTTTGGGCAGCTGTGGCCTAGCGAGTTGCCAGTCCTAAGCTGTAGACTGCAGACTGCAAGTTGCGAGCTGCTCTGAGCTGCAACAACGCTCTGGAACGAGTCCAACGAGGCCAAAGTTGCTCCGATGAAAAGGATCTCGAATTTATCGTCAGGCTGGGAGATTTTATCTCCTCGTCACACAATCATCCGTTTCCTCTTCCCTCCAGCTCGCCACTTTTCGACTCTCTGCTCTTCGCGGCTCGCAGCTCGCCACTTGCAGCTCGCCACTTGCAACTCGCCGCCTGCAACTCACCAAGCCAAAGCAATGGAACGGAACTCGCTCCAGACGAATGGGCGCCATTTGGGCCCCGCGGCGAGTTGGCTGCAAGTCACCAAGCTCCCCAAACTTTGGCCCAAAGTGACTCCAGAGCAGAGGATCGTCTGAATTGATTGTTTTAAAATTGCCTCCACCCAAACTGGGCCCCAAACTCCGCCCACCCTAAGCTCAAGTCTCTCTCTGCCCCAAATGCTCAACTGGGCCACCAATTGGAACTTCAAAGAACCGGAAGTGGAAGTGTGCGCCCAGCTAGCAGGAAGAAGCTGGAGAGAAGCCTTCTGGTGAGACTGAAATGGGGGCAGAGACAGAGATCGGCAGAAGAGGAAGAAGAAGAAGAAGAAGAAGAGAAGGAGCGTCAGTTGTCTGCATCGATCACTGTGCGCAGTTTGTCAAGCGCGTGTCGTGTTGCCTTGGCTTGTGTGTCGCTCATTGTTCTCGTTCGAGCTGGAACTGAGAAGCTTCTTCTCTTTTGGCCAGACTGAAGGAGCTTCAATGGAGGCGCGTAAATCAACATCCTTTTTGCTCTAAATCCAAAAGGCCCACTTCTAACCACAAGACAGGGGAACTTGGCGACAAAATTCGCCTCCCTTTTGGCTCCTCTATTCATGCTCACAATTGGCCGCGTCTCATGTTCCACTCCACTGAGTTCCGCTCCTAAGGTCTGGCCTGGCCCAAAGTATCGACGCCCAACTTGCGCCAATCTCTCTCTCTCTTTTCTCGCTTCCTAGCTCGCTAGCTTGCCGCCACTCAACTGGACGAGCGGCCAGATTTGATTCTGCCAAAGTGGAGCCGCCGGAAGTCGTGGAGCAAATATCGATCGAGCTTCTCTGGAAGCTTGGGGCTTTCTATGTGCCAATTTATCATCATCAAGGGGCGACTGTTTTTTCCCCAACAGTCTCGAGAATCAGGCCAGCGTGTGGTGGGCTGAAATTGAGACGCCTTGCTAAAGTCTAGCTGGATTCTTTGTGGCGCAAGTGGGCCAAAGTGGTGCGGCCAATCGTCCGCAGACTGTCTCCTCTTTTGGGGCCGCCGCCAAATCCCGAATCGTGCGGCTTTGTTCGTCATCGCTGTGAGGCCGCTTAGTCATAGTGTGGAGCAGTGAGCTGCTTGGAGGCAGCTTGGAGGCGGCCAAATTGGCAAGTCCATTGCAGACTGAGTGCGGCCAAGACAATTGGGGGCGCCCATTCCAGTCACGTCGCAGTGGCGCCTCGTCCATGGAAATTGGCCGGGAATTGAATTTGCACGAGCGCGACTCTCGCACACTTGCGGCCGGCCAGTCAGAGCGCGCGGCTGCAGACAGTCTGCGGCGCGCACACACCTTTGTCTCTTTGGCGCCGGCGGGCCACTTCTGCTTGGTGGGGCCTCCCGTTTGAGACAGAAGAGAGCAGCCAGCCAGCAAGTCTGCAACAAGCCCGAGGGGAAGGAATTCTGCTCTTGCCAATTTCAAACCAAATCGAGCGACTGCTCTCCAGCCGCTCGGGGCGCCCCACTCGCTCTTGGTGGGCGGCAAACATTGCGGCCATTGCGGCCCACCAACAAGCTCGGATGCGATTTGTCAACCACTTGCCTCCAGGCCACTCGCATGCACCCAGAAGAGACTACTACTACTACTCAAGCTCGAGCTTATCTGCCCCTCTTGCTCTTGCACTTGCTCCTTCTCCTCAAATAGCGGCCAAATCAAATTCACTTCGCTCGGGGCGCAGACCAAGCTCCGTCTGGCCACTGGGTGCTGATTGAGGCGCCTCTCTGGCGGCCCTTATCTTGAGGCCAGTTTCGAGAAAAGCCCCATTTTCTTGCGGCTAGTCCCCCGTCCAATCCAAGTCCGATCACTAAGGCCACTGTTCCCAACTCTCCCAACTCTTGGCCTCTGCAACTCTTGCTCTTTCCACGCCCACTGGCTTGCCACTCGCTGAGCTTTGGCGCCGCTCGGCCGGTCAGAAAGTGCGCCCCAGGCCGATCGATGCAAATTAACTCGTGCGCTAGCAGACCAGCGGCTAGACCAGCCTCAGTGAGCGGTCCACAGAGAGAGAGAGAGAGAGAGAGGCCACAGAGAGTAGACCGCGCCCAATCAGTCGGGCGCTCATTTGCATGGCTGGCCGCTCGTGCCGCACTGGTGCCGCTCCTTAGCTTGTGCAGCCCAATGGGAAAGTGCGCACTGGCCGGCCTGATTGCGCGCGCTCATCTGCTTTCTCTGCAGGCCACATGCAAAGACTGTGTTCTGCAGCCCAGAAGATGGGCCAGAAAATGCAATTTGTCGCCTGGCCAAATCTCTGGCTCCGAAAGTGAAAGAGGCCCCACACCGAAAAGATAAATCGGCCAGCGTGCAGCTATCTTGTCTCGCCTGTCGTCATTCTGGCCTCTAACTCTTCGTCCAAACTGGTGCAAAATTTTCCCCATCCATTCCAGTGTGCATCTCAATGGGCTATTTGGGCTCTTTTCTGCATCTTTATGCAGTAATTTGAGTTATCTCTCAGTTGTTTTTCGGCCTCTCTCCAAGCAATATGCGTGCAAGAGTCCATTTTGTCAGAGGCCAGAGTGTGCCTTTTGGCCTGTGCTCTTTTTTCACAACCACTTTGGACAATAAGAGCAATACCAACAAGACACAAATGGCTCGTGTTCTGTCCGCTTGTGGCCAGCGAGTTTGCTGCGACCATTGGAAGAGACAGAGAGAGAGAGAGAGAGAGATAGTTTGGAAAGACAGTCTGCAGAGAGAGAGAGACAAATCAATAAGGAACTTTGGGGCCCAAATGGCTTTGGACTTGGAATGAGTTGGCATGAGTTCACATCTCGCATCAAGTCATTTTGGGCGAAATTTGCACCGAGCGAGGAAATTTCCAGCTCTCAAACAGGCAGTGTTCACGTGCATTTGGGGCGTCCCACTTTGCTCCTCATGCTCCTCAGTCCAAAATGAGACGCCCACCGAAACGAGAGGATTGCGGCCCTTCGACTCTCCTTTGCTGAAACTTGCAACCAGCCGCCAGAGACAAACAGAGGCAAGCGCATTGAAATCAACGGCAACTAGCAGTCACCAGCCGGCCAGCCAGCAAGCAGATGCATTCGTGCAAAAAATGCTTCCGCTCCAATTGATCGATTGAGAAATATTGTCTTTTTGCTCGGCGTGTTTGGGTGGCAAAAGAGGGCGCCGAATTGGCCAAGTTGGAGGAGCCAATCTGGTTCATTGGGCGTTCATTTGTGGGTTGGAAGAAGCGTGCAGGAAAGCGTGGTGTTTGCGGCACGAGAAGAAGAAGAAGAAGACTACGTGACTCGATGAGATGAGAGAGAGAGAGAGAAGCAGAGTTGAGTTTGCGCGCCCGCTCGCCAAGTGGCGCCTCAGTGGCCGACTCTTTGCCTTCCCGCTGGGCCCACTTTGCACTGATACATTTTGTTCCACTCGCATCTGACGGCCTCTGCATTTTTCCTCTCAGACTGCCACAAACTGCACAAACTTGCAGACAAGTTCCATTTGCCCACTTGGCCACTTGCAAGTAAACGTGAAAAAATCCAAAGCGAGGGACAAATCGGCGCAAGAGAGTTGCAAATTTCCTTTCAATCGTCGTCAAAGTTTCGCATTGTGGCAAAGTTGTTGCTCGAGCGGCAACCTTTCTTGCGGCGCCAAATGCAAATTGTCGGCCAATGGACAGTGCTCTGGAGCGGCAATCTTGTGGGCTTTGTCGCTTTTCTCGCGAGATTCAGCTTTTATCCATTGGCGCGTTTGGGCGCCAATGCAGAAGAAAGACAGAGAGGAAGAAGGAAAAAATATCTCTCTCTCAATCTGGCGCCGATGGCCACTTGTTGGGGGCAAGATTGGGCGGCGATTTCCCCTCGTTCCTTTGCGGCAAAAGGAGCCAAAAGGAGGAGAAAATTGATGCAGCAAAGATGACAGGCTTTTAGATGGCCATCGATTTTCGCCATCCTTTTCCAACGCAACCATTTGCCGCCTCGGAAGATGACGAGATGTCCGAGTTAATAGCTCTCTCTCTCTTCATCTTTTCCGCCTCTTTTTCTCTCTCTTTTGGTTCTTCTTTTTCTCTCCAACTCGAACAAAGGCCACTTGTTCGAGTGGCTGGAGAGCGGCAACAACAAGCGACCACTGTGCTCCGAAAGTCTAACAGTTTTGCTGCCCCCAATGAGCTGAGCTTGGGCCTAATTATTGGCTTTGTGCTTGGGCGAGCTTAGCACCAGCGAACCACTGGAAGTGAGTGCTTATTTTTGGCCCATTTGTTTGTTCCTCCACAAAGAGTTCACTCATCACTTTCAGGCCCACTTGGCGAGCTCCAATTCGGCTAGCTTGGCAACGAATTGCAAACAAGTGCACTCAATTCCACTTATTCGCCAACACAACAAGTGGCCATTTGCATGCCACACATTCACGAGCGCCAAACAAAGAGCAATGCAAACGTTGACTTTGACCAACCTGAGCTAAGCAAGAGCTCAAGTGAAGTGAACCAAATGGGCGCCTGTTGCAACTGGTCCAAGCAGGAAATGATTGTTCCGTTCAAGATCAATTCAAAGTGAGCAACTGAGACAGAGAGTTGGCCACCCTTTTTGCTCCTTTTTCGCCCATTTGCTCGTCTCTTCTTGCTGGCAAAACAACCAGAGAGACAGACCAAAGCAAGCAAGTCAACGAGAAAACGGACGCAAACAATTAAGACACACGATCGATTTGTTTTCAATGCAATCCACTGCAAGTCACCACAACTGCAGCTTCTCGTTTGCTTCTCGCTCGCTCGCCAAAGTAGACGAGCCGCAGCCTTGAATTGGCTAAAAGATCAATGAATGAGAGAGAGAAAGATCACGATCTTGGCCCTAGAGATTAGGATACAAAACGGACGGAACTGGCAGAAGAGGGCCCAGCAAGGAGCAAAGAAAGAGAGACGCTTGCCCTTTGGTGTGGCACAATGAAAGGCCACTCACTTTGAGATGATGCCTCGCGGAAAATGATGATGTTGCACGAAAAAAGAACTCAGGCAGGTGGTTCACAACAGACTCTCTTCTCTGGCCCCTCTTCTCTCTCTCTCTTATCGAAACTCATTCATTAATTAATGAAGATCTCGAGCTTCGATTTCGGAGCAACATTTTAATATTTATGGCCTGCTGTTCGTTATCTAAATTTGTCTGTTGGGTTCCGCAAAGATTTGTGCACAGATTTGGCGCTTCGTTTGGAGGAAGAGCGCAGTTCAGTTGGATTGTTTCTCTTTGCAAGACACATAAAGCACAGTACTTTGTGAAAGATTTAGCCCAAATGTTGGCCCAAAAGTCGAGCTAAGCACAATTCTAATGAGCAGCCCTGAAGGTCGTGTCAAATTAGTTGAGAAGGAAAGTGGGGGAAGGAAAACTTTTTTTCTTGTGTGCAATTGGCGTGCACCGGAAAGAAGAGAAACATTGAAACATGCAGTTTTAGACGAGCTGTGCAAGTGGGCGACCTTTGTCCTCTTGCTATGTTGGCCGCAAATGCTCAAATGGTCATTCATCAAAAAGGAAAAAGGAAAAACAAAGAATCACCAAATTGATTTGCCATTTTTTGTGGGTGCCGATTTTTGGAAGGCTTTTTGGCGCTCAAAACAGCGCCAAAAACCACAAGACATGAATAGAAAAATTTACTTTTGGCCGGAAAATAATTTTCAACTTTTCCAATATTTTATTATTTTATTCTCGCTCCTCTTCGTCCGGCAAAGAATGTGCCCCGAAGAAGCAACAGTTCATCGCTTTCTCCGCCACTTTGAACTGGCTTCTTTCCAGTGAAAAGGAGCTTTCTCTCTTGGGGATTGTTGTTTTGATTCGGCCACGAGAAGAGCACTTTGAGAGGCCGCCCAGTGGAGCTGGCCAGTGGAGAGGCAGAGCAACAAATTGGCGCTTATTGTGCCAGAGTGCGACATTGGGAAATTTTTGTCCAAACTTTCCTTCGAATGAGTCACGACCGAAGAGGAAAGAATGCGCTCAGCTTTTTCGGCTTAGGAGTGAGAGAAAAGTGCCCAACCAAATGGATCCAGCACTTCAGGTGAGTTGGCTGCTCGAGTTGGGCTTAGTTCCAGTGAGTTCGGGCCGCATCGAATTGGATCCATCGCAGCTAGTCTCTCTCTCAGCTTCCATGCAGACAGACTCGATCAGCTGAGAACTGGCTCAGCTCAAGCCGATGCAGTTCCTTGTTCTCCTGCCCATATTATGCTGCATTATATTATATTCCTGTCTGTGTTTTTTGTGTCCCAAAAGTTGGCCGAGAAATGAAGAGAGAAAAATATTGGCCGCTTGGAGTGAGCCCAAAAGAGGAAGATGTGCCTCCTTTTGCGCACTTCATGGCAGCAGTTTGCCATTTGGACGAGCGAGTTGAGCTCAAACACAAGCACAAGCACAAGCACAAGACTTAACGGGAAAAGAGACGAGGAAAACTTTTGCAGCAAAATTGGCCGCCGGCAAATGAGATATCTAACTGTGTGTGCGACTGTGTTCGGCTGCTTGCACTTTGCTTGAACCAATCCTCAGATGACGATTATGTTCGCCTTGGATTCCGAGCGGCTCAATTTGGCATTGGCTCGCCGATGCCAAATGATGATATGGATGCCTCCTTGTCAGTTTGTTCCATCTAATCTCCCTTCTTTCTCTCTGTCTCTGTCTCTGTCTTTCTCTTTTCCCCTCCCTCTTCCTCCTTCTCCTCTGCTGGACACCACTGGACACCACTGACCACCACTGACCACCAGTGACGAGCACTGACCAACGCCGCTTGATCAGTCTCATGCTCGCGAGCACCAAACACAGCGACCTGTTTGTTGTCGGGAAAGCGCCGCACTTTGATTTGTCCGCCCAGCAAGTGTGTGTTAGCCTGTTGCTCAGTGTTGTTGCTCAGTGTCCGCTCCCACTGGACACCACTGGAACAGAAATTAAAGACTAGCGTCGGAGATTTGGGCAGAGAGTGGAGAAAAAAGATTTGTCCACTCGGCGCTTCGAGGGCGGTCGTGAAAAAGGCACGCCCTCCTCGCTCAATTCCTCAACTCAGATCCCGCTCGACATTTCTCGTGGACAGTCTGTGGCGATTTCCCGCACACTTAGCCACGCCCTATCATCTCGATCATTTGCAGCAGTTCCCGCAGATAAGGATTTGCTGTGTTCATTATCGCACCAATTTTTGCTCATGACTGCGCGCGCACGAAGTCCAGTCTCAACTCGAACTGGACTGCATCCACTGGATACAGTCTGGCGTCTATGCTGAGCTCTGGATTGGGTCCAGCAAGTTCAGAGCAGGAGTTTGGGCCGGCAAAATTTGTCCGCTTTGGAGGCGGAGAAATGAGAAATAAGAAGAGACAAATTAAGATAACAACAAGAGAGAGAGAACGCGCCTTGAATTCAGATTAATCGACTCTCGAACACACACAAACTGGCTGCTTTCGGTGCACAAACACATCATTCTGCCTAAACCAACGCTTGCTCATGCACAAAAACACACAGTCTATGGAATTGCTCAGTGAGATAGTTGGACATATTCGAGGGAAAGTGTGTATGAGATCTGTTCACGCTAAAGCTTAGGGCAAGGCGAATGCTTTGACTGAAGTTGCCATCAAGCGAGAGTGTGCAAATAATGCATTCCAAGAGGATGAAACTCTTTCCTCGCGCCCTCTCAACTTTCCCCCATTGGTCGTTGCTTTTTTATTTCACACTCTCTCGCCCAAGCACAAACCTGTTGAGTGCTTTTCCATCACTTTTTTCTCCTCCTCGAAGAATGTCGCCCGCAACTGTGTTCACTGAGTGACCAAATTGAGTCCATTTTGTTGGACTAGCTCGAGAGGAGAATTTGCTTTTAGTTGGAAATCTGCAGGAAAGCAGAACTCAGTCTCTTTCCTGCAACATTTGCTCGAACTTAGACCAATCGAGTTCATCTAAAAACTGCCTCAATGTGACCTTAGGTCTGTGGATTTGTTTGTCTGAACGAGTTGGATGTGCCGCTTTGAATGGAGTGAGAAGACTGACTTGATTGGATGAATTAGCTGCCAGCTCGAGAGATCTTTTATTCGCCATTCTGCCTCTTTTTTTTGAGGTGAACGAGCGAGAAGGAAAATTAGCTCCTCTCAGAATTGGATTGCAATCGTCTGGCCATTGAGACGAGGTTCTTTTGGCTCTTTTTCACTCTCATCTGACATTTGGCACTTTATTCATCGTTCGAACTCTCTTTGTTGCACCTAAAGGCTGGCCAAAAGACGTTTGCCGAGTTGCTGAATTGGCTTTTGGATCGCAGACAAAGCGAGATTGATCTTGGGCTGAAAGTTTCAGTTCAGCGCTCAATTTCTCGACGAAACTTGAACTCTTAATCCGCAAAAATGGGAGACTGAACTGAGTGCTTGGGAGAAGAAAGAGGAAATTAACAACAAACCATTAACACAAATCCACTTTTTCCAATTAAACACAATGAAAAAAAAAAACAAATCTTTCGGAAACAATTGGCCATAACTGCTCATTGCTGGTCGATAACATTCTGCACTTCTGTTTGACAATCTTGGTCTCTATTTGGCGAATGGAAACGAAACGGAAATCAACCAACAGGTAAGTGAGATGTTTGACTTGGAAAAAGACTGATTCTTAACCTTTTTTTGCGCGTCAGAGAGTGTTGTCGGTCTGTTTTGAATTGAACATGCGTGCTTCTTGGACAAAGAAAAGTCAAAGTTTCGATTGAGATGAAGAAGAGAGAATAAGGACAAGCCATAAATGCCGCAATTATGATTATTTTCCTCCTCTTTTTCTTATCGCCGTTTTGCCTCTCACTTCACTGGAACTTATTGCTCAGCTTCCGAGCCACCTCAGAGCTGGTCTGTCCCATTCAGTCCCATTCAGACAATGGAACCAGCTTGAGTGATAAGAAAATGTTCATCTGTTGAGTGTATCTGATCTGTGCTCTGCTTTCGGTCTTTCCTCAAAGCCACAGGTTGTCTCTGGCGCGTCCAGGTGGGCAGCTTTATTTGTTTGAGAAAAAGAGAAAAATAAGAGTTCGAGGCAGCACTTTTTTGCTTTAATTTGGAGAGACTGTGAGTTGCTGGGCGAGATTTGTCGCGCCGGAAGACTAGCTTAGTTGGAGAATTGGGCGATGTGAAGGACCACACGCGCGCATCTAAACTTTCGAATTATCTTCTCTCCTTTTCATTTGTTTCTCCCCAACTTTTCCTCTGCTCTGGCCACTCGTCTCTTGTCCTTGGCCACCATCAAGAGACTGTGTGTGGCATTTGTGCTCAACTTTGAGGCAGTAAAAGTCGCTCACTTGGAACAGTCAATGAGAAGCTGAAGGAAAAGTTGGGCCAGTTGAAAATTTGCGTTTCGGAAGAGGAAGGAAAAGTTGTTGAGTTCTTCAATTTTCGAGAAAGAAGAAGAAGAAGAAGTTAAGTTTTGAGGCGAGAAATGATTTGGAAGCCATTCGGTGGGCTAATTAAGAGTCGTTTTTCATTTGTCTGATAATGATTTGGTCCACTGGAGAGAGACAGTGAAGAGCAGGTCTGGAAGTGAGTGGCTGTTGAGCAGTAAAAATCATCACTTTTGATGTGCATCTTTTGGGCAGTTTTGCTGCTCTTTTGAGCTCTTTCCAATCTCTCTTGAGCTCAGCTGGCCAGCCGACGAGTTGGCGTGTGGTCAAGAGAGAACGCCTCAAACTTGAGCCACAGAGACTGGCTCAAGTTTGAGGCCGAGAAATGCGATACTCTGCAACTGGGAAGAGCAAGCAACTGGGCGCGGAAAAAGTGAGACAGAAAAGTGCACAGAAGGCGAGTGAGTTGACGGTGGCAAAGTGCGCCAATTGGCCGATTTAAAGTGGGCGAAAATTGCGCAATTTTCATTGAACGCCAACGCTTAGAGTTAATTGGACGAAGTTTGTTGGCCGTCTCACTAGAGCTAAGGACTGAGACAGAAGCGAGATGATGATGAAATTTGGCGCAATGTTTTGGAGCATTTGCGAGCTCACAAAATTGGCCGCTTTGTCGATGAGGCGCAAAAGATGGCCCTCAATTTGGCCAGTTTTTCTCTGCAAATTGTTCTCCCACTTTTTGGGGCCCAAGTTTGTGAGAAAGTTTGACGCGCGTCAATGCAAAAATGAGCCAGAATGCAAATAAGCTGAGCCGTTTGAAAGAAATCCAAAGCTTGCCAGCAGCAATGGTCTCTCCTCTTTGCACTTTCCGCCTTTCTTGTCGACTCATCACAGAAGAATGAGGAGGAGGCGCAATTGATCTGGCGAAAAATGCGCCTCCCCGAAAGATTCGTTGACAGACTAGGGCAATTATTTGCAGACTGCCAGTTCTTCTCTTTTAAGTGTGGACAATGAGGCGGCATTTTGGAGAAAAAGCTCGCCCATTTGAGGAGGAAAAACAAGCCTCAAATGGCTGCCAATTAAATGGCCGCTTGGAACTCGCTGCCTCTCAAACACTGCCTCTTGCAGCAAAAGCAAAGAGAGACGATGATGAAAAAATCAAAATCATTAGTGGCCTTTTAGGGCTAAATTTGGGCAGCAAAGGAGGAGAAAAGAGATAAAACAAAGAGAGGAAACGGCTTCAATAACGGACAACAAGAAGTGCTGCTGGACAATTGCAGAGAAAGATGATGACAACTCAGCACAAAGGAGGCTCGTCTTCACTCGAAAGGTGGGCGGTCCTTAGGGCTTTTCGTTCGACGAGAAATGCTCTTTTCTTTTCATCAGATTGTCTTAGAAAAAGAGACTGTTTGTTGCAGTTGGAAGACTGTTTCCCGCCTGCTTGAGGGATGAGATTTCTCTCCTCACATTTGGAAAACTCTTCAGCTGGCCTTTGGCTCGCCGGCGAAATAAAGGCCATTTTGTGCAGGAAGGAGAAACAAGCAACAAGTAGCCGCAGTTTCTCCTCGTTTCTCTTCTCTTCTCTTCTCTGCCACTTTCTTCTCACAACTGCAACTCGGCGGGCCACACACACACACAGAGCCACAGTGGAAGGAGACGAAATGGAGAAAACAAATTGCTATCTCTTGTCTCCAATGGACCAAATCGGAGTCATTGATTTCGGTGCCTCCTCTCTGTGAGCTGGCCACTCGTTTGGCGTTCTTCTGCAGCTCTGCCTTGGGAGAAAACTGGCACTTGGTTGGAGGAGCCACTTCTTGCCCTCAGCTCGCTCGAAGTGCCGCCCTCAGTTGGCAGCTGGTCGAGGTGGCGGCCCCACAAGGAGCCAAGTGGGCGCCTCAATTCGGGCGCGCCTCTGAAAGCAACAGCGGCAGACTGTGTGCGGCAACTCTCATTGGGAACTGCCGATTTCACTGCAGTTTGTGTGCGTTGTTTTGAGTGTTGTTGTGCGCTTGCAGGAGAGACAAGCAGTTCCCAAGCGGCCGCTCGTCTGTTGCACGAGCATCTGCGCGCACGTTTTCGGCCAACCACAAAGCGGCGGCAAAGGCGAACCGAATCGAGAAAACTGAAAGGCCCACTCAAAGGAGGCCCGCCAGCTCGCCATTGAGTGCCCCAAACACAGTCTCTGGCCAACCGCAGCTCATTAGTGCGCCCCACTCGAGTCGCAATGGGCCACTGGCAAATCTAATTGCGTCACTCGGGCGCCCTTTTTTTCCAGCCGCCAGTTCGACGCTTGCGATGATCGATTGCGCCCATTCGCTCCGATTGGTCCGCCAAAGGAAAGGCCCGCAAACAGAACAACAATGGAATGCTCGCGTGTTCCTCCTCGCCGCCTGTTCACCTTTGAGGCCGCCACTTCGGGCCAACGAGAAGCCGCCCAGACCATTGCTTTGTCGTCCCTCTGGCCTAGCTCGTCCAAACTGGCAAAAGGCGGCCCAACTTCAGCGCCTCTTTTTCTCTGTTTTCTCTGCTCAAAAATTGGATCAATTTGGCCACAACTTCGACCACCACAGTCCCAAGTTGGGCCACACGCAGAAGCAGCGAGTTGTGTCTGTGGACGAGAAAGAGCTCGAGCACGCAAACTGGAACTCGACGAGGAAGCGCCCAAGAGCAGTGAGCTGTCCACTTTATGCTTTCTGCTCTCTTCTTTCTACTTTCTGCTGCCCGGCCTGCCCTCGACTCGAACTGGCGCCCACCAATCATGCAGCGTCGCCCAAGTGCAGGCCCCAATTTGCTCGGCCAGAGTTGCGGCGCCCAAAGAACCAAAAGAGCCAAAAGAGCCAAAAGAGGGACATAAAAATTTGAGAAGCTCGACAATTGTTTCCATGTGTGTCTTGTGCTTGTGGGCCAGTGTGAAGAAGTCTTTTAGTGTGCGCTTTTATGTGCGGCCCGAACACTGCAGCTCGATGGAAGTTGAGCCGAAAATGAAAACGAAAACGAAAATGAATATTCAGACGCGCGCACTCGATCGAACTTTGCGCTCAGCTGAATGAAGACGCGCACAAACTCTGCTTTTGAGCGCCTCTCTCAAAGCGGCAAACTGGCACCTGTTCAGCTTGTATTCAATTGGGACCTGTTGAAGACTAGAGTGCACAGTGCACAGTGCACTTGGTTGCCGACCACTCGCATTTGAGGGCGGCCTCTTTTTCTTCTCGGCGCCTCACGAGCGTTCTTTTCCTCTTCCATTTCTTCCACTTCACCCACTCAGAGCTCCTCTTTGGGCCTTTTGCTTCCTTTGAGAGACGCCGACGCACAACAAAGCGCCGCCAAATACAGACTGAGGCTGCCAATCAAGCGGCCTCACTCTGCCTGCTTCGTGCCGCCCAAATTTCCCAAACTCGAGCCCAATTATGATCGCTAATCATGATAATGAAATTCGGACAAGTGCCAGCCGTTCGTCTGTGAACTGTGTCAGCTCGAAGACTGTTTCTGCTTTGAGACACGCCTCTTGCTTGCACTTCCAACTAGAAACTGGCCGCAATTCCAGATTCTAGTTAGTACTTTTTGGCCACTTTTTGGTCCAAGAACAAGCTTCTCTTCGTCTTCGCTTCTTCTTTCTCGTCCAAGTGGCACAAACGAGGCGCTTCGATTGAATAGGAAGCATGCAATCAATTTGTTGTTTGTTTTGCTCCATTAGTTACGCGCCGAGCAAGTGGCGCTCTCCAAAGTCTCTCCTTTGTCTCTTCTTCTTCTTCTTCTTTATTCTTTTCTGTGTCTGGGCAAAGTTCTGTCTTTGGGCGAAAAAAGTGGCCAAAATGAGTGGAGGAGAACAAGTGGAAATGGTTGTCCATTTGGGCAAAAGATGGAGATGGAAAAAGAAAAAGAAGAAGAAGAAGGAGTTTCTCTCCTTCAACTCATTGTGTTTGTCTAAAACGGAAGCCAAACTGGAGAAGAAGTGCTTGCTGTCCAGTTCTTCTGTGCCCAAACATCGCGTGTCTGAGTGGCCGTGCAGAGTGAGTGAGGTTGGCCAGTATTGCTCCTTAGGTCTGTTTGTGTGCCCATTTCCCCAGAGTTCCAGTCAACCTCAAACCACACAAACTCTCCTCTTGCTTCGCCGGCTCAGCACCGGCGCCACAAGCAGACACGGCGCCCAAACTCAATTTGGATCCGCCAAATTCTCAGTGCGGCGCCACCACCGCTTTGCCCTCACCAGAGACTGTCTCTGCAGCTTTGGACAGCAGCAAATCGAGCTGCCCAACAGTTTTGGGCTCCTTTTTGGCAACTCTGCCCAACACACTCCAGTGCATTGGGCTTTTGTGCTCGAGGGCGCATGCGCGCGCCCGGCCACCGTTGCACTGGGCCAGGAGAAGCAACAAGCGGGAAAGGCGTGCACAGGCCGGCCCAGAGCAGAACACGAGCCCAAATTCAAGTGTACAGTTCGCGCCCGCGCAGAGCGACGAGAAAGAGACACCACCTCATCTCGACCATTCGCAACGCGTCCCGCTTATGAGTCTCTCTTTAGTGTACCATTTTCCCAAGTCTTGTTCATGACTGCGCGCGCGCGGACTGTGTACGTTAATTTTGGCTCGCAGTGCACACAGGACACGCACGGGGAGGGTGTCTCTCATCTTGTTCGCCGCATCTTTCGTGTGATTGTGTGCGTGCCAGTGTGAGTTTGTGTGCGAGTGTGACTGTATGTTGTTGAGGTTCGCAAAATGCGTCAGTGATTCGATTGCGGTCGAATGCAAAGCTTCTTGCTCGGCCCTTCAGTTCATCTCACTCATTCGCCGGAGCAACATTCGCTGCCAGACGAACTTGTTGATGCATTCGGCCGAAAAATGCTGGATCGCGACAAGGTGAGACGCAGACCGCCGGGGATCTGCATAGGCAAATCAATTCCCATAGGCCAACCCATTGCGACATGTTTATCACTTGTTTCTCTATTATTGATTATTATATGTTCAACGAACAAGCAAACGAATCTCATCTCCCCTGTTGAAGCAGCCCACAATCAACAAGAAGGCAATAATTATACCCCATTAGATGCAGACAACAAGAGTGATCAGACTATGCAAATCTCAAGAACAATCAATAATAACAAGCAACAGCAAGTGAGCATAGAAAAAGCTACGTTAACGAGTTCAAATTCAAGCCAAACCCAAGCAACAAATAGGCCCCAACAACAATTCCACAATGCCAAGCAAGCACCTAAACAGTTTCATTTGCGACTAGGTAGAGTGTCTATTTTCAGTCGAACGATTGGCGTGCCAAACAGTTATTATCAATCCCTCTTTTCTTTCAATCATCAGCGTTAGCCCATTTGCTCAACAGTCCATCGTGTTCCCCCACCGAGACGGCTGGTCTGCCACCGGTTTAGAAATATCATCAAATGATAGTTCAATCGAATCTCGAAATCGTTTTTAAATCGGATAGCCATGGAAAAAAGTGTACGAGTGCAACTGTGTGTTTAGATGAATTTGATGATTTTTTCTTTAAACGATCATCAAAAGTAATTGAGAGGTTGGCCCAGCCGGCCGATCAGTTCGAGGGGTGACGATCATGAATCCGTTGGGAACCACGATCGGGAAAAGTTATTTTGCTCCTGAGCTTGGCTCCTGGCCCGAGAAGGCACAATTCTGCGAAGGAGATTCCCAGATAGCGATAAGCGGCCAGCGAGGACCATTTGCTTGTTTCTCACTTTGCCGAGTTGTTTTCCCCAATTTTGAATATTGAGAAAATCGGAAAATATCGTGAGAAATGGGCGAGAGAGAGAGAGAGAGAGTCTCCGACTGGCCGAGAGCTGGCGAGTTTGCTCTCTCGAGTGTCGCTGGCTTGCCGCTCGAGAGGCGCCCTCCCAATTCTGAGCCATGCAACTAACTGGCCAATTAGCTTTCGAGAGAGGAGAACAAGAGAGAAACAAACTAACTAACCAACCATCCAACTACCCCTCCAAACTGCCCCCTCGCTGCCAATTATTCGATCTCGGCGCAACTTATCGTCTCTGCTCGATCGATGTTGTCTGGCCCATGGACTGGCCGCGGCTGTCATGCAATCCGCTCAACAACTGCCCATCCCAACGCAACATAACTCAACAAATTTCTTGCTGGTGGAAAACGAAAAAAAAAACAACACGAACCGCCTACGAAAACTCCATTCCTCCACACCACACAACAAACAACTGTTGCCATGGACAAAATATGCTAAACTAACGAAAAAAATAACAGGCAACCAGCAGCATCTTAACTACAAGACGACCTATGCCTGCGAGGGAAACAAGATGGAGCTTAATTGCGACGAGGGAAAGTTGATACATTTGGTACGCGCAAATTATGGCCGATTCAGTTTGAGCATTTGCAACGAAAATGGCCACTCAAATTACAGTGTTCAGTGTGCCTCTTTTAGGGCATTCTTGTTCATGGAGACAAAGTAAGTAGATGTTGAATGCGAGATGCAGCCTCTCCTCAACTATTGAATTATCATTTTCGACTTATTATTATCATTTGGACCAAGTGGTCGGTGAAGATTAGTTCGTGGAAGAGAGATTTTGTTTGTTTATTTTTGCTCATCGCGAGCCTAATTGTGTGCATGTGCAGTAGCCAAAATGGGAGAAACCACAAGACAGTCTTCCTGATTTGCGGCAACAATAACAACTGCTGCCAAGTGGGTGGCCGTCTCAGCCTAAGCTCCTTCTCAAGGCCAGCGCAGGAAGATCGTCTGGCGGCTGAGCTCAATCAGCAGAAATCAGGTGTCACGCTGCGAGGAGAGTATCATGCTTGCTGAGTGCTGGCCGAGAAAGAGGGAAGAGGAAAAGGAAATGGCAGGCCGAGGAAATTCTTCGACCTCCAGGCCACATCTTTGCCCATTTCTTCGCCCATTTTCATGATCCTCAGCTGATCCTTGCGCAAGAGGCAGTCTCTCAGACTGTTGCACACAAAAGGAGGCGCGGCCGCACCAAAGCAGCAACGAGAAGCACACACAGACACACACGCCAATCATTAAGGGCGCTTTCTTCTTGGCGGCTCCAAATCGAGCCAATCGATCGGCTCAATTGTGTGCCTCAGCTCTTAGACATCATGCTGCGTCTCTGTAAAGCGCTCTTCAAACTGGCTTCCTCCTTCTCCTTCTCTGTGGGCCGCCACAGTTCTTGAGTGGCAACAGTGCGGCCACTTGTTGCCGCCACTTCTGTGGTCTCTCTGCAAACAAAAAGCCGAATCTCCAAGTGGTCCCAGTCTCTCTCTCTCTCTCTTGCGGCTCAAGTGAATCATTATATTTTGCACGCAAGATAGCCCCTTCCCCATGGTCTAGCCACAAACGTCTTGCTCAGTAAGTCACAAAAGCCGCAGCGGAAGCGCCAACTCTGAGCTAAAGGCACGCACAAGCTGGCAAGGCGGACACGCAATCGAATGAAACTTGGGCTGAAATAATCAGAGCAAAACTTACCGCTTTTGGCCAGATCGATGGCGCCACTCAGCCACTCGGTTTGCTTCCTGCTTCTCGTTCGGCACCAAAAGGCTGCTCCCACAAAGCGAGAATCGAATCCCAGTCTGGCATGCAAACTCTTCTTATTCCGCATCTTTTAGGAGCCAAAGTGGCAAGCTGACCACTGGCTGCAAGCGAGCACAGAGACCTAAGCTCAGATAAGGCAATGGTGGCGGCTTTTGTCGAACTGATTCAATGTTTTCCACTCGCCTTGCCAATGGGACGACGAATTCCACGAATCTCACTTGGCCAGAAGGCTGGAGAAGCAGAATTCGATTACCATTTGGCCGCCAGTTTTTTCTCTCTCTCTCTCTTTCTCAACCTTTGGAGCACTGCAAGAAAGAGAAAGAGAGCTGCCCGGCCAATGGACGTGCTGAGCAAAGGATCAGACTGTTTATTGTGTCTCGAGTCGAACTTGAACATTGATTTCCATGAAGGTCAACTACTGCATTCCCGCGGCTGAAAAACGGACGCCAGATGCTAGTGCTCGAGTCTCTCTCTCTTGTGGCCACCTGTTTGCACTGGCTGCTCTCTGCCAGTGGCCAACAATCCAAGCGCGTCGAATCGATGATTGATTCTCCCTCGCGAGATGCTCCAACTCGGCAACTTGCATCACACACTCATTTGTTCAGCATCATTTCCGCCCCCTTTTTTTTCCTACTCTGCTCCTTTTGCATCGGATTGCAGAAATTCAAATGAGTTTGAGACTGACTGGCTGATTGTTGCAGATGAGCAGCGAGAAAAGTGGGCCAAGAAACGAAAAGATGGCCGCGCGGATTCCTTTCTGTTCGCTCCAGATTGATCCTCTGCAATGACAATGAAAAAGAGACACTTGTTGCCCATTCTTTCCCTTTTTGTGGCCGCCTTTCCACTTTTCAACAACTCGCCGGAAGGCAATTTCTTCTCCATTTTCTTCTCCTCTGAGCTGAGTGGCCCTTGAGAGCGAGCAGGAGAGATACTCGCCAGTTTTCGAGGCCAGAAAGCAGAGCCAAGTGCTAACAATTGTCTTTCTCTCTCTCTCTCCAACCTAAACAATGCAACAAAATCAACAACTAGATGCAACAAACTCAACCACTGCAACGTCACAGTTTCCGAGCAACTTTTTGGAGATCCATGCGAGGGAACAGCAAAGGTAAGTGTGTCAAGAATGGCCAATTCTCCTTAGCTTGTTGTCCGAAGCAAAGCAAACAGCTCGACTAACAGTCATCAATCTCGAAAAATCCAAACTCTTCGATGACTCGAAAACGCAAATTTGTCGCACTTTTGCCACCTATCATCAACCAAATGATTTCTCGCCGCCACTCAACCCAACCACTTGGACGAAAAACACAAACACAAACAAAAACCAATAACAAAAACAAAACAAACTTAAACTCGGCTTATGAAACCAAACCTAAAACGAAACTGTCTGCCATCAATCTGAATGGGCCAAACAAAACTGATTGCCCATCATTGTCTGACGAAAACGAAAAACGAAAACGAAAAACGGAAACGAAACTCAAATTGCTCACTTGAACTGGAAACTGGCCTGGCCAAAACGACAACGCAACAACGAACGCAAACCGACCAACAAAATGCCGCAAAACAACCACAAACTTCAATGGCTAATGGGCCATTGTCAAACGAAACTGCGTCCAATGGACAATCTGAAACGAAAACTCGAAACGAAAACTCAAAACGAAACGCAAAAAACCGCGCGCGCCCAATTCCAATGTCTTTGTTTCAACCCTCGAATGACAACAACCACTTTGCTGCACACAACAAACAACAACAACAACAACAGTACCTCGAGGTTCAATATTATTGTTACGATGGTAAGTCAATCTTCTCGCCCATCTCAGTCTCTCTCAAGCTTGTCCCTGCGAGCACTGGCCAAAAAGAGCCAGTGTCTGGCCGTTCCAATTTGTCCGCCGGGAAGATGACGAGGCAGCGGGAATCTTCTCCTCTTCTTCCTCCTCTCTTTTCGCCTCTCGTTCTGCTCGGCTGATGATGAGCACCAGGCGGCCCTCAGCTCTTCTCTTCTTTTCTTTTCTTCTTCCTCAAAACAAAAGAGTGAGCTAAAATTGAGCCCAGTCGGAGAGGCGGAAAGCGAAGAGGCGAGTCCCAGTTTGTTGTGTTGCGTCTCCCGCTCCTTAGCTGCAGAGTTTGCTGCAGTGCCTCGGGGCCGCACACATGCAACTTGCATGATGCAAGCGAATGCAAATTCCTCTTTTATTTTTATTTCCATTCTCCAGCTTCTTTTTCTCTTTTTCTTTTAGCAAAAGAAAATTCTCCAAATTCGCCTCTTGTTTTGTTGCTTTGCCGCCAAACCAAGCGAATCGCAAAGGGCCAACTTTTTCAACTTCTTTTACTTGAAATAATTGCCCGCGCGCAGCTAATTAGACAACACCATTTCCTGAGGCCATTACTGTGCCTTAGTGGCTCGTCTGTCTGGCTTGTCTGTTTGGCGAGAGAGAGAGAAGAATCGGCGAGTTGTCATCATAAACTGGAGATTAGCCATAATTTGGACGGACCAAACAAGGGCCAGTTATTATCACGGCCAGTTTGTGTTTTCTTTCTTCTTTTCTTTGGCTCAACTCGCCTCCTCTGGCCCTTGTCTCATTTTCGGGAGCTACAAGCAAAGCAGAGTCTCTCTCTGTCCAGTGCAATCCAACTGGAGGCCACCCTGTTTGTGGTTGCAGAGGAAGCAGCCTGTTGCTCAATGCCGGAAAATCTCTGCCAATCTGCGGCCAGTTCAAGAGAGAGATCTGCTCTCTCTAATCTTATGATCGATGGTTGTGCATTGAGAGGAGCCCAAAGAAGAGGAGCAGAACTCGCTGGCTCCATTTTCTCAACTCTCGGGTATCAATTACTTTTCCCAGTTTTATCCAAGGCCGAGGGGCCACTTGGCGAGCAAATTTGCATTCTTCTGGGAGGGTCCAAGCACAAAAGAGCACAAAAGAGCACAAGAGACCACGAGAGATCAAGAGAGACGAGCCACACAGAACGAGCCAGTGATTGCGCAATCATTTGCTGATCCCTTTTTCTCAAGCGCCACTTCTTCTTCTCTTTCTCTGCAATTCTTCTTCTCCGGCGGCTCGTCTCTCGCCAACTGATATCACTTGCTCCCCAGTGTCTCTCTTTCTCTGTCTCTCTTTTGCACAGCTGGCCAGACAATTATTGCATTGGGCCGAGGAAATAATCTGCTCCAAGTTACAGACTCCCTTTGCTGAATTCCTCCTCTGCAAAAGGCGAGCAAGCCTGTTTGCATATTCCTCTCGATCGGAAGGCCCAAAAGCAGAGCAACAGTTTGCTGTCAGCTGATGAGGAAGACGAACTTGCGGCGAGAAAAGCAGACCCAAAAGCAGCTAATCCTCGGCCGCAATGCTTAGTTCGAGCGCCCAAATCTCTGATGCTAAATCTCCCCACCTGACCAGTGCTAGTCTGCCGATGAAACTGAGTCGACCAAACACACTTTCTCGTAATCTCGCCAATTTCACAAGTATAACTTTTGCCCACCAAAAGCAGAGACACACAGAGAGCAACAATCAGCAGGTACTTTTGCTCTCTGTAGATGCGAAATGTGAAATGCGAGAACCTGCACAAGTCTCATTTCCAATTCCATTTTCTCTCTGTGGCCAAAGTGTGGCCAATCTCTTGTTTTTCTGCGGCCAGTTGGGAGCAAATAATTATCATTCTGTCTGCGAGCTCGCGCGCCACCATTTTCTCTTGTTGTTCTTCTTCTTCTTGGCGCAACAGAGAGAGAGAGAGTCTGTGTGGCGGCATTCATTTGCGGCTTGCCGCCCTTGTGTGGCAATTAGGCGCACAAGTGCAGTTGAGTTTGTCCGTTTTGTGTGCGCGCCAACTCAAATTAGAGCTTTCATCTAGTTTCGTGCTCCAATGGAAAGAGAGAAAGAGAGAGAGTGAGATTGCACGAAGCTGAGTGCAGTCTCTCCTCTTCATTAGTGTGCGGCCTCAACAACAATCGACGGCTGCCCACTTTTAGAGCAACACACAAGCACAAGATGCAAACTTGTGTGCAACATTAGGCCCAAATTCTCCCCATTTCTGAGCATTGGCCGATCCTTGTCTGTGGCGAGCAACGCAAACTAGCCAGACAAAAAGCATCAAAGACCAAGAGCGGCCCAAAGACAGTCCCTCTTGGACTTGGAAACGAGCAAGTCGGCCGCCAAAAGAGCACGATTCTTGGCCGCTCTTTGCGGGGCCACTCGAGTTACACATCTCAAGAGGCACTCCAGCCGCTTGGCCAACAGGCAACACAACCGATGGACATAAATCTTAACAAATTGGGAGGCTCCCTTTTTCTCCATGCTCGATGGGCCCAGCTAGTCTCTCGTCCAAGTATGAGTTTAGCTTTAACTTTGAGTTTAAGTTTGAGTGAAACTTGGGACTTTCTTCAGCTTGCAGTTGGTGGTGTTTGGCTGGCTGTCCGCAAAGTTCCAAGTGCTCAGTGGAGTGTGTCTGAAGTGGGCCGAGTGGTTGTGGTGGTCAAGAGGGGCTTTGCGGCCACCAGCCTCGAACTGGAAGAAGCAACTGGAAGAAGCAACTGGAGGGCCACTGTTGAGCGGCGCCAACCGCAATCGAGGCTCGCACTTGCCCAAAGGAGCAACAGGCACAGAGACAGTGGAGAATGCTCATTTCCATGTTGGAGGCCGCCGATCGTGATTGACATTTGGCCGATCGGGCTCGTGCTTAGAGTGGCGCCACTCGCCCGCTGAGAAAGCGGCCCAAAAAAGTGGAATCGCAGCCGAAGGTTTGCATTCTTTTTGGGCCGCCCTTCACAGTCTTCTTCTTCTTCTTAGCCGCTCGTCTTCAGTAAAACTCAATGCAACTCAGTGCACATCTCTCACTTGGCCCCAAGTGCCCCAAGCGGCTCCCACGGACAACAGTTGGCGGCACCTGTGTTCTTATTGGGCGGCCCAACAAAATGCTACTCATTGCTCATCATGCGCGTCAGACTATCTCTCTCTTTCTCCATTCTCCACACCGACAAGTTCAATTGTTTTGGCTCTCCGTTGCGCTCGCTTAGGTCGGCCCTCATGCAGACGAAAGATGCCCATTTGCTCAATCTTCCTTCTCTCCTGCTTGCTCGCTCGCATAAAACTCTCGTCACGAGACCAAACGAAACGAAACGAAACGAAACGGATGGAAAGAGAAGGAAGAGAAGAGAAAAGTGAAGCCACCTGGAAGCAAATGGAGCGCGTGTGTGGTCCTTCCATTTCTTCCTCTGCTTCTTTTCCAATCATTTCATCTCCAGACTTTCTCTCTCTCTCTTTCAATCTTACTGTTTCTCTTTGCCAATGAAAGACGCTTGGAGAAAGTGATAAGAAAAGTATAAGAAAACGAACAGGCACAGTTGGGGTATTATTTGCGCGCGTGGTGGTCGAGCAAAAGAGAGATGGAGACCAAAAAAACGAGTAGTTTATTAAGCATTTATTAGCTCGCGATTGGCGCCCACAGAGCAGCAGCAGCCGCAGATTGGCTCTCGAGAAAGATCGATTCTCTTTGGTCAGTTTTTGTCCATTTAAACAAACAGACTAGCTGCAATAAGCGAATGGAAAATGGAAGAGAGCAAGCAGGAAGCCGGCGAGCAAATGGGCGCCGTTTTCTGCGCTCTGTGTGGTCAGCTGGATGCAATTTGTTTTCCTTTTCTTGTTTCTCTCTGTCTCTTCGCCAAGTTACTCAAACCCCCAAAAAGCTTAGCATTAGGCAGCTCTTTGCTGTGGCGCTTCAAATGCAAATGTGGCTCCTTTTCATCGAGTTTCTCCTAAGCAGCAGCGGCAGACCAGTGCACTTGGAGAGAGAAGAAAGTTCATTTGGGCGCAATCCAGAGCTCTAAATTGCCCTCCACTTGTGTTGTTGGCCTGCGTGTCTCTGCCGAGTGGGCCCATTAGCCAGCGAGACACAAGCAACAGTTGTCGGCTAGCCTGAGTGCACTTAGCTCCACTGCAACTCGATCGGATTCAGTGTCATGGGCCAGTGTGCGTCCACTGCTCGCAAACTGCCAACAACAATCGCTTAAAAACTAATGGAATTTGTTGGCAAGCTTGTTGAGATCTCATTTAAGCACTGCACTTTCATCTTCTGCCTAGCTTGCACTCGTTCTGCCTACGTGTTTGTGCTCGGCAAGAAAGTGAGACAGTCTCTGTTTGGTCGATGGAAGAAAAATGAGCTCGTCTTTATTGGGCTCGTGTTGTTGTTGTTGTTGCTGTCCAAGTGTCAGGCAACACACAAATGGCGTGTGCTTAATGTGTTGCTGTTTGTGTCCAGCTTGTGCTCGTCTGATTGCAGTGAGCAACCTGAGCCAGAGACTGTTGCTTTCTAGCTCCTTCGATCAATACGAGCAAGCAATCCAAGTGCGACGACGTGAGATTGCGAGACTTAAATCAGGCGCAAAAGGCAAAGGAAAAAGGATCGCGCTTGTTTGCACTCGCTGCTTATCGTCCACTTGCTTGCTCGTTTTCTCACTCGACTCGTCCAAATGGGAAGAAATCCCACACTTTTCCGAACCTTAGCCTCGCCAAGTGATCAGCTTTGACCAGACGAGCCCAAACGGTCAAGCTGCCTGCCCATTAGGATGCATCAAAGTGGGATATTCATTCCTCATGCGCAACACAGTCTCTTCTGTCACTCGTTTTCTCTCCTTGATCCATTGCGTCCATTGCGTCGCCCAATTGCTCCAACACGCGCCCAGTCTCAGTCCAAAACATTGAAACATTTTAGCAATCATTTCACTTTCCAGCCGAGCAACAGGTGCTCGCTGTTGGGCGTTCCTCGAGCTCCGATTTGGCCAGATTTGTGCTCGACTTTCCCAAATCTTAGTTTTTGGAAGGATGATCTGAAATGGGAAGACGAGCTTTGGGGAGATTTACTCGCCAATTGTGAGCACTTGGCTTCTCTCCTGCAGCACGTGAACCAAATGAAGCTAAGGAGTAATTTGAATATAATGAACTTGAACTTGGCCCCCGCGATTTGGGCGAAGGAAAAAAGACAAGAGAAAAGCGATGAAAAAAGAGGAGGAGCTGAGGCAAAAAGTACAAGCCACTAATTACATCATTAGTCTCTCTCTCTCTCTCTTTGTTGTTATTCTCTTTTTTTCCATCTCCAATTCTGTGCTGTAATCATTTTACGATTTCTTTAACTACCAACTGTCTGTTGCCCTCCACTTGGCTGGCCTCTAATTGGCGCCTTCGGTCGATCATCAAACTTTTTTCTTCCAAAAAAAACTTCTTTCGCCCCCAAAGCGAGCAAGTTGGAGGCAAAAAGTGGAGTGGGCGACCACCGGCCAGAGCTTGTCGCAATCTGATGCTGACTCAGCTCGCCCTTAGCTCTGACCGAGCGAGATAGAAACTGGCCCAAAGTCCATCAAACTCCAAGGTCCAGCCTCTGCTTTCTGCTTTCTGCTTTCTGCTCTCTTTGCCCAGCTAATAATATCACTTTCCATCCCTCGTGCATAATTCTTCGCCTGCACTTCGCCGCCATCTTTTCCCAAATGCTGCCCTCTGCTCGCCTTTCTGATTGATTATGAATTTTCGATCCGCCCGAAACGAGCTCCACTTGGCCCAAGCTCCAAGTTGGCGACCGTCCAAAGTGTGTGGCAACTTTTCTCCACCATCCAAAGCTCAATTCGATTAGCCTTCTGAAGCGAGTTGCCCTAATCTCTCTCTTTGGCTTGCTCGCAAACTGGCCAAAAACACGGCCACTCTCAAGCCCCAAGTAAAACCACTGTGCCTTTTTGAGCCGACCAAGCTGGTTCCTTTTCTTCTTCTCCTTTTCTCTTTCAATCAGATTTGCCCAAATCCTCCTCGTCCAAAGCTCGTCCAAGTTTCAGTTCAGAATATTTTTGGCTTTTGTTTGAAAATGCTCTACTCTGAAACGAATCGGCCGTCTCTCACCTGTTGGCTAATTCTCGCAGATCCGAGCAGAAGGCCAACTCGCTGCAGTAACACACACACAGTCTGCCTTTGTGTCCCACTCTCAGTCTCTTGCGCGCTCCTCTCTTGTCGCACTTGTCTGCTAATTAATTCTCCTCTCTCTCTCTCTCTCTCTCTCTCTCTCTCCCATTGAGACCCTCATCTGGCCACCAAAGTTGGGCCAGAGTTTATTTTATCATTATTCCAAGATGGCGATAAATTTTTCACCAACCTAAAGCGAGTTGATGTTGTTCCTTATCGCACACAAGCGCCGATTGTTTGCAGACAAACTTTTTTTATTCTTATCTCACGCCTTCGATCTGCATTGTTTTTTCTCCTCTCCTTTCGGTTGGGCGACACGCTTTTCCAATTGTGCCTCTGAATTTTTGATCCACAAGCATCGGACTTGAAGGAAAGAGGCGAGTCCACTTTGAGCTGGCGATCGAGATTGAGCCATCCAATTCATTAGGCGCTCATTTGCATGTTTCTCTGGCTCCTCTGCAAAGCTAGAGAGTGGCCCTCGTTTGGGCGCAGCCAGTGGCTCGAGTGGGTTGGAAAATGGGAGGAAAAAGTTGCTCTTTTCGGTCCGTGTTTGGCGAGCTGAAGAGAGAAAGAGAGAGATTAAATCGGCCTCTTGTGCGCGTAGAGCACGTCTTGCCAGATTGGAGAATTTCCAAGACTGCGAAGACTGTGTGTGCTTAGCCCTTCTGACAGGCCGCACACAATTGGGACTCGCTTTGGGTGGCGCTTTTCTCCTTCCAATTCTTGCGGTTTCTGCTTCTCTCTGGCCACTCAGAATGCAACCAATTGAATTCCTTTCGACCAGATTATGTTGTCCATTTCTTCTCCTTCGTCTCTTTCTCTCGAAAGGAACGCCTCTCCTTGTTCTTCTCGCCCACACTTCTGGCCAAACAAGCGCCACTCAATCAGACAGACAACTAATTGTTCTCCCTTCTCGACGAAACAAAACAAAACAAAACAAACGAATTGCGAACAACAAAAACGCGCTTGATAAATTAATTGGCTCGCTGGCCAAAATGGGAAAACCAACGCAAAAAATTGGCTCTAAACAAACGGAACAAAAACCACATCAAACAGCCAACAACTCGGCCAACCATCATCATCAGAGGCCCACCGTGATTAGCGAACAAAACGGCCACGACAATGCGCCCCAAACAAGCCCAAATGGCAGACAGTTTGCGGCGGCCGCAAGTGCAACTGCAACAGGTGCGCCTCCCACTCTTCCGAGCCATAAATCACCCAATCAGGCGGCCGAGCTGCAGCCGCAGACCGTCTCTGGCGGGCAACCACTCTCCTCAGGGGTGGGCGTGTCATCAATGGTAGACACTGCGTTGAATGAGCGCCAGCAGACAGGCGCCACTTCCGCCGGCTCGCAAACAAGTGGCGACCGTCCAAGAGACTCGCTGGCCAGTTTCACGTCGGCGAACAACCAGCAGCAACAACAATCCTCCTCGGCCTCTGTGATAAATCAGGCGCGACTTCCGGCCGGCTCATTTTGTGCCGCCCAATTGAGTGTGCGCAATTTGTTTTGGAACTCGACGCGAGTGGGCCAGTTGGCGAGACAGAATTGTCCAGACGGTTCGATTGGGCGAGTGAGTTGGTTGTGCGATGGCGAGTTGGGCCGCTTTGTGCCAATTCAATCGCCCGACTTTAGCCAATGTCGCTCCATTTGGCTGGCTCGTTTGGTGCAACAGTTGGAGCAATTTCTCGAGAGTGCGCCCTCATTTGTGCCCAATGCTTCGCGGGTGGCCTCGAACGAGCAGCTCAGATTGCACAATGAGCGCGCCCTCAAGAGTCTGCTCAATGAACTAATGCTCATGACCAGCACCAAGCAACTGTTTGCCGAGGATCTCAGACGACTCGAAGTGATGCTTGGCCAAATGTTGTCCCACATGCGCTCTCTCGCAGTTCTCCTCAGCCCAAACACTGCCCCAAACACCAATGACCACTCACTTGGCCAACAAAACAACGACCAATCTTGGCCCCAAACGAACTCTTTCCAAAGCGGAAGTGATTCCTTGGGCCCACTTTATGAGGAGTTTGTGCTTAGGTTGGCGGCGATTTTGTCCAATTTGTTCGATTGGACACAGAGGAGCGCCTGGTTGGAGTTGGGCGACGAACAGGCGGCCAGACTGTTGGAGGCACGTCTCTTGGGCCACCTGCGCGACGCTGGCCAGTTGTGGGCCAACTCGATCGAGTGGAACAAGAGTGGGGCCACTTCCGGCGGAACTAGAGCAATCAGGCAGCCAAATGTGGCGGCCCAAGTGACTGTGATACAACAGTTGTTGGAGGAGGCGGCTCAGAGGGGCGACTTTGGGGCCCAAAGTGAGCTGCTTGTGTTTCCGCTTGACCAGGAGAGTGGACAGAGTGCTGGCCAGTCGGCAGGCTCGCGAGACGAAAGGACTCAAGGCAGACAGTTCAGACTTGGCTCGTTGCTCTCGTTTGGCGGCGAGTCATCTGGCGAGCTGGCCGAAAATGAGCAGCAGCAACAGCAAGCCAAATATTTGGACTCGAGCTCGGAGCTGAAACTTGGCACGAATTTGCTGAGAGAGCTCAGCGCATTAGGTGAGTGTTTATGGCTCAATTTTGGTTCCATTTCTTTTTGTGGCCAAAGTGCCGCCACATACAATCTCGGGCGGCCCGAGAGAAAAAGCTTTCTGCTGCCCACGCAATTTCGAGCCTCTCCAGAGATTGTGTGCCAGCGAGCAAACAGGCAACTCTTTTCCTCCTCATCTCCCATGCTAACCACTGGCTCTAATGCAAACTCGCATCAATTTGGAAAACTCTCAGGCGTGGCCAAACTGCTAATGTTCGACATCAAGAAGCTCGACCTGAGCTCCTTGGCGGCGGCTCAAGCAGAGCGCCAGCAGCAACAGAAAGTGTCCACCGCAAACTTGGTCCAAAACGATCTCGCCCAATTGGGCGCCACAACTGCCCAATTTTGGCCACCGCAACAACAGCGACAACTTGACCTCGTCTCTCTCCAAGCAAACCAACAAATGCAACACCAAACTCGCCTGTTCGGTAAGTACACCCACAGTTTGTCTCTCTTTCTCTTTCCATTCCATTTTCGAATGTCTCTCCTCCAAAGTTTGAGTATCATTTTTCATTCATCCTTTTTCTCAAACTCTGCATGTGGCGCCTCTCAACTGGCGGCCATTTTCTCCCTCGTGTCTGACGTGCACTTGCAACTTGCAACTTGCGACTGCTAATGAACAAATGGCGTGCACTATTGACACAAAGCGAGAACGTCTGCCTCTTTGTTGGCGCTAATTGATGATGTTTGGGCGCCCATGCTGAGCGTGTCTGGAGCTGCTCCTTTTGGGCTGGCCAATGGCAAAGCAGAAGAGAGACGCGCACTTGGCACAATGGTCGCTTGGTGTTGCCTGTGGTTCCGGTTGACAGAAAAAGACTCGCTTGTGCACTGATTGAAAGTGTGTGCTTATCCCAAGCTCGTGCTGGACACTCTAAGGCCAAAGTGTGTTCAAGGCACACACCTCATGCTCCTTCTTTCTCTGGCCGCCTCGAGTGGCCCTCGAAAGATTCTCCTAAACTGATCGAACTGGCGGATGAAAATGATAATAATAATAAGCGAGAAAAAGATTGATCGATCCATTGGCCATGCGGCTTTTTCCACCGCATACTTACTCTGCTCCTTTTTTGGAGTCACTTTGGTTGGCAGCAAAGATTTGCTCGTTCTGCTTGCCAGTGGGCCACAAACTGGCGGCCAAACAGTGAGACTGGCCAAGTGGATGAGGCTAGACAGAGACTGTTATGAGAAGAGAACAAAAGCACAGAGCTGGTCTCTGCTGTTTGTCTCTGTTTCTGACTGCCTTTTGCAGCTTGGGGCGAGAAGAAACTCGCACGTCCAGTGCAATAATTTGGGCGCACAAGTGGTTTGTGCCACTCGAACAATTGTTCGACTCGCCCACAATCAATTTAATCAACACGAGGACAGTGAACAACAAAAGAGGCTGCCCACTTCTCAACTAGAAATGCACCACAAATGGCAGAGCAAAATGGAAGCGCGACAAAAAAGCGTGAAGCTTAAAGAGCCGATTTGCCTGCCAGAGACTGTTCCTCTTTTGTGGTCGTGATAAATCACACGCACTGCTCTCTGCTGCATTTCAACTGCTCTGCGGCGGCCCAGAAAGCAACAAACATCACCGCAAGACTGATGCCGGCGGTGATACACTTTTTTTCTCAATTCGCCCAAATCGACCAATACAAATTGATGTTTTTGTTCTTCTCTTTTCACTTGGCCAATAGTCCAATGCTTTGGCGGAACGACCAACAACAGACGCCAATGAGCAGCAGAAACAATCAATCAAGTTGGCTCGCATCAAAACGGACTGCTCCTTTTGCAACAAAAGGGCCACACCACCAACACCAAAGCAACACGCTGCCTGCCACACTTCTGCCTCCTCCACTCAACTCTCCTCCATCATGCTCACGCTTCTTGTCTCTCTCTCTCTCTCTGTCTCTCTCTCTTTGCCACCAGTGATACAACACTTCGAGCAAAAGTTCAAGTTTATTCAAAAAAACACATTTCGGGTTCATTATTATTTTCGTTTCCTCTCCCTCTGCTGCACTTTTTGCTCTCCTCTCTTCGCTCATTGTCTGTTGCCGCCGTTTTCTTCTTCTGCCGGCCACTTTCCAGGTGTCTGAGGCCAAATGGAGACGAGCAAGCAGAGGCAAAAGAGAGACACAATGATGAATTGGTTGGCGCTCCTTTGCGGCTCATCATCCAGTGGCCAATTCGAGAGTGTCTCTGGCCAAAAGTGCGCCACATTTTCCGCCCTCAATTCCAACCAATCGGAGCACTCAAACAAATCTGCTTTCCAATTGAATTCCAACTGCTTTCCACAACTTTTCCGAGACAATCAACAATCGTCCAGCTTGTTTCGCTTCCTTGCAATCACATAAATTAGTCTCCAATCGAGAAGAGCCTCAAACTGCTGCAGAAGCAAAACAGGAGAGTGCAATATTTTGACTTCTTCCTCAGCTTCTCCTCCGATTTTGCAAGCCGAAATTATTGATGGACTAGAGTTGGAATTCACTTTGCCGTGGAGTCTCTCTTTTCTGAGCATTGAATTCTCGCGCAAAAGTGAGACATTCTCGCTCTCTTTTTCCAGCAAATGGCCCCTCTCCACTTCTCTGGCTCATTCCTCGTCTTTGTCTTCACATTTCGGCCAAGTTGTGGCCACTTCTCGTCAGCTCAAACCGAGACGAGTGGGCCCTCTTCATTTTATTGCCTCCAGATGAAACTCTTCGTGCTTTTATTGCCCGTCCGAAAATGCAGAGACGTGCCAAAAGAGGAAGAGTCGCTTGTCTTCTTGTTTGCTTGCCTCTCAAAACCACACACGCGCTCACGCTGGCTAGCACTCGGCCGCTGACACAAACTGCAGCATCTCCATTGGGCCAACACGAAATCGTGTCTGTCTCTAGCCAGTCAGTCAGTCAGTCTCTGCGCTTTTTATGCCCACTCGTCGGCCAGAGAGGCGGACTAATTAATCTCTCTCCCTCTTCTCTCTTTCTCGCGCTTTCTCCACCAAAACTCGGAGGCCGTGGGGCAAAGTTTGACACAATCGGCCAAAGGTTGGCCCTCCTGATGAGGTTCTCTGCGGGCTCGGTGTTGTTCCAAGTGGAAGAGAGAAAAGCAGGAAAAAGTGAGGGAAACAGAGGCAACTTGTTGCGTTGCCCTTGGAGAGTTTTCTGCCATAGTCTGGGCACAAGAACAGAACAGACTTGACATTGAACATGCACTAATGGTCGTCCAAGAGTGATTTGTAACTTGGCTCTTCTGTTGTGTGTTGGCCAGTGACAAAAACAACATTTTACTTTGCCTCCTTTTCTTGTTCTTGTCGTTCGTCCGTCCAGCTGATGGCGTCTGTCTCACGCACGAGCAAACGAGCAGACTCTGTGATTGATTAAGCGCGACCATTACGAGTTTCGAATTAGCATTTTCCACCAAAATCAGTGCTCCATTTCCAGGCCATGAGAGAGCCACTTTCAATGCCACCGAAGAGCCCGTATCGTTTCGCTTCGTTCCACCTCCGCTCACACTTGACCACTTCCACTAACCTGCCGCTTGGAATTGCCCAACAAAAACACACCAACAACAACAACAACAAATGAACAGGAGTTTTTGCCTTAATTGGCGCCGAAAGTTTATCAGGTGAGTTTCTCGCTGCGGCCGCACGAGAACAGCAGCAGCAAGAGCAGCAGAGAGAGCTGGGCGACAAACTGCAGGAGACCAGACGACTTGTGGACGAGCTGTTGGCTCGTTGGCCAATCCAAGTTGAGTTCAGACTGGCCAGCTCACTCTCAGGCTCAATTCAGGCCCCCCACTTGCAGGCCAACAAGCAGCAGTCCAGTGCTCTGGCGCCGTTTTGCCGCAGTTTCAACGGGGCTTTGACGGAGCAGCAGCAGCAACCAGCCGCAGACAGTCCATCCAGCCTCAGTGGCGCCGCCTGTCGGCTGGCAAAGTTCAACGAGACCAATTTCCTCTGCGCCTGCGACAGGTTTGGCTTTGTCGCCCTGCAGCAACAGACGAGCAGCTCAGGCAACCAGCAACTAGGCAACGCGCGCCATTTGGGTCAAGCACCGGCGGACAATGCGGCCACTAATTGGCCCTTCCAATTGGTCGATGGGAACAACTATTTGGGCGCCGCCACAATGGACCCATTTGGAGCCGATCCACTGGGGCCAAACAGGAACGAGCAGCAGCTGGGTGGCAGCAACAACTATCTCACCACCGCCGCTCACCAGCTCAACTCGAGTCAGACGCCCACCTTCCTCGGAATGCTCTCCATCCTGCTGGGGGCCATTCTCTCAGTGCTGCTTGTGGGCGCCTTCCTCTTTCAAATGGTGGGCAAACTGTGGCAAAGACATGGCGCCCAACAGGCGGCCAACTCGCGCCTCAAGCAGAAGGGTCTATTCGACTCGTTCGGCTCCTGCACCAATGGGCCACTCGACTCGTCCGGCCCGCCAACCACAGGCCCACTAGTGCACACTGCGGCCGACCTGCCGCCCAGTTTGGGTCTTCTCTCGCCATCAAACCAGCTTGTCGGCGGCACCCAAACCTCGAGCTCCATCATGGGCCTCAACTCGGCCGCCCACACGCTCGCCTATGGTCAGCAGCAGGCCGCCAAGAAGCCCCAGGGACAGACGCACTCGATCTACGCGGCCGCCCAGTCGATGGGCTTTCCCTCGTCCGTTTCCTCCTCCTCCTCGTCTCACTCGCCGCCCACAGTTGAGGCCTACGCCTCAATGATGTCGCCCTCCCACTACAACAACGCGCACCACCTGCTCCACCACAACCACGAGCACCACCACCATCGGCATGCTCTCCCAACGGGCCCCCTGAAGAGTCTCGGCCAACTGGGACAGCTGACGAGGTGGCTGGCGAGTGGTCCGTCGCGCTGGTTTTCCGGCCTGACTGGTTCGACGAGGCTCAGCAACAACTATGCTCAGAACGACTCTCTCAAACAGGCCGACCAAGCTCAGCAGCAGCAACACCAACAGCAGCAACAGCACCGAGTTCTGCTTGGCGCCAATGGTCGCATCGTGAGCTCGCTTATCAGCCAGACGTCCGACACTCCAAACACCACCAGCTCCACAATCTACAAGTACCAGAACGGCTACACCACTGCCTTGGGACTGCAGCAGCAACATCAGCAACAGCAACAACAGCAGCAACTGCAACAGCGACACCTCCATGACATCCAGAGAAACGTTGGCCAACTGCAGAGTGGAGGCGCGAACAACCAGCAACAAAATTCCTCGAATTCTTCCTACGTCTCCTCGTCCGCTTACTACGAGGAGATAAGCCAGCCGGCGCCACTGGCCGACAACCAGCAGCAGAGGGCGCCTCCTGGCGGCCACTCGCACACTCTCATCGACCCATTCAGGCGCCAACAAACCGGGATCGCTTTCTCGGTTGAGCATCAACCTAACATGCGCCAGCAACAACAGCAACATGAGCAACCCCCAACCAACAACAATTATGCTGCGCCACCAATGTCGGTCCCCTCAGGTAAGCAGAATGATCTCGGCCAAGCTGCCCACACTATTTCACAGCCACTCCCGCCACCGGGGGCCTCCACGGCAACCATCACGCCTCGACACTATCTGTTTGCCTCTCCGAGCGCAGTGGACGCTTATAAACAGCAACAGCATCAGTTTAGAGGCGCTCAACAGCACCATCGTTAGCACTTCAAGTGGCTGAACGAATTCATCTCGCATTCAACCATCGAGAACTCTGTCACAAGATATTCGAATTATCTTTCTCGCAATCACCTAATTTGTTTGGAATTTAAGCCCCGCACACTTTCCTTGGAGAATTTCGTCCGGATAGGAGAGAAAAGCTCTTGGGATCCGGACTGAGGACAGGGCAGAATTCTTCTCTCCCTTCCCCTCAGTCGCCAGCTGATGTGCTTAGGAGACACCGAACTGTGATAATTTATTAAACGCACAACGCAAATTTAGCTTCAAAATCTTCCTTCGTCCGTCTTATTCATCTTCTCTCTTTCTCATTCTTTCCTTTCTCCCCGGGCGTGTTTCTGGGTTGGTCTTGTCTTGAATCCAATAACAAAAATCCTTCAGTCTCACAACTTTCAGGATAAAACAGGCACCACTGTAAGATCGAGGAGGATGCTCGCCAAAATGAACGCAGATAGAGATCTATGATTAGTTCATCCTCGAGCTTCACAGGCAGAGAGGGGCGCCAGCCCCTAACAGTGTTTCGCCATGTAATCCCACGTTTGCTTCGAGGTCATGTGTACCAACTACCACGTCACGAGGTCTGCCTCTACGAATATAGTGTCATTTGGATGAGATCTCTCCGGATGAACGATCGAGCAATCATACGGTAGTGTGCGAGTGCTGAGTCGCTGGATAGGCAGCTGAATATTCCTGGCTACTCGTGCCTCATAATTCTCATAGAAAACTCATCAAGGCTGCAATGAGGAACCAGTTTTTCTCATTACATGTACTGCTCATATTTCAAGATCCCATTGTGGGCAGTTATTCTTCAGAACGAAACTTTTCTCCGACCACAGAATCATTGCGATAGGCTGTCTAAATGTTATCCAGGCTCCCAAGAATCGTCCTCCTCTCTGAATTCTCTGGAGATTCGAGGGCTACCGTGTAAATTTTTTCTTGAATAACTCTCGGTTAATTTCCTATGAAAATTCACATACGAATGCTGAAGACAAAAGATAATCAGTGCAGGATTGTTGTGCGGAACAATCTCTCACGGCTCATTGCGCAATAGGAAGAGGTCTTCAACCTATGCGGTCATCAGACCCCACTATCGAGGGAATAGGACATCATCCATGATCTATGCCACCCACGCTCGAAAATGCCCCAGGCTCGCCCAATATCAATTCTCAGGCTCAAAGAAGTTTCCTACACTTGGGATTTGTCTCAGGAAACATATCACTGAGAAGATTTATCACCACGATAGGTCTAATGCACGCAGACGGTTTCATGACCATCACAAATCTTGGACTAGCCAACGAAAGAACCAGATATCCTTCGGCTCACATAGTCCGGGAGTGCGGATGCACTCTGGTTCCAAATGTCTAAACACCATGGGGTCAGATCTCCAAAGATCATCTGGTCCTAATGGTAATAGCCATAAAATAGAATAACACAGCACACCTGTTCGATTGCTACGAATGATTTTATAGAGGATATTCTGACAACATAAACAACGTAACCGCTGGAATATATTGTAATTATTGCGATATACAACTAAACTCTGACAGGCGATGCTGGGTTAAAATCCTAGGAAAGATCCACCGAGAACGAGAACCACAACTGTAAAAATTGTCACGCTTCGTGTCTCCGACAGTCTCGCGACCAACAAGACTGATTTGATGGTAATCAGCCAACACTCAGTCACTGTACCTCAGTACGTACGCAGAGACGAGCTTTCCTCGCGCACGGACAAGGTAAAGAAACCTAAAATCGCACCAAACCTGCTCGGCCGAGCACACAACCCATGGAAACTGATCCCTGTTGGCTGACATCACATACGGTAGGCTTCGGGTCCTGGAACTATAGATTACTCAATCAAAACAACTCACAGAGTGCAGACGCCTGTTCAAGGTAAGTTCCAAATCTAAACAAACTCCCCACTAACCCAACTACTCCCACTCTATAGGAGGCCTCAGACTAGTCCTTAATAGAGATTCCTGAAGATCTGCAAAGCACTACCGGCACAAACTGAAACAAGCCAGAAAACATCAAGAAGTGATCGATATCTTCTAGCTATCAACTGGTACAGAGTTTTTCCACGAACAGTCGTACAAATAACCAAAGAATATGCGAAAACAAAAACAAAATAGGAAGAGTCTTCAGCTGAGCACTACATTCGAAGAGAACAAAAACGAATAAGCAAAAATAATGATCGGGAACAAGCTATAAGAGGCGCCCATAGGCACACAGGCCTATACATGAGCACAGTATAGAGCAATCATTATCATCCCCACATAACATTCGAAAGATTACTCCATCAAGCAAAGGTCGCCGCCAACACAAGTAAAAATACCGTCACAACTTCAGCTTCACCAGTAAGAACCACCCGGAAAAATCACCTGAGAGCTCACTTGGAGAACCTACCAAGACACCTACCTGGTCGACTTGACAAGATTTAATTTTTGAAGAACTTTATAGGAAAAATCTTTGAAGGTGTTCACATCGGTTGAGGTTCTCGGCCGGCTACCAGGTATCCTCTCCAGTGGTCCAGAGGACGAGATAATACTCCTCGTTCCCAACTCTCTGATATCCTAACAGGTCCTGGACATCCCAAAGGTCTAAGGCCGTTCTGCAAACTGGGGAAGTGGCATTGACTTCATTCCATCTTCGGTAGCACCCCCCACAACATGTGATCCCACCGTGTTTGGTAGGGATTCACTGGTGCGCTCAAACAAATTGGGCAGTCATCAGGCACGCAGATCTGGCACTCAACAACCATTGACTCGCACGCTAGGCACTCTTTCTGTCTCGGGGCATACTGTGCACACTCCACTCGGTCTAATCTCCGTTTGCTCGAGGGTGGGCATCAGTGGTCCCGATCTGAATAGCCTCACAAGGGAGTCTTGTCGCTCTAGGATCCCTTGTAGAGTGCGCGGCTGGGCAGACTGTTCCAAATTCGGGGTTATGTCTCGAATTCACCCTGCAGAAGGTTCTTCCTCTCCAAAGTACACCAAGATCGGCCACGAGATCCTCCTGACGAGGAAAGCTGGTGACCACTCTACATCGTGGTTGCGCCCACCTTGGTGGGAGTGGTATCTTGGTCGCGATCATACCACCGCCGATCCCGCCTTGCCGCTCATGTTCATCCATCTTCAGGACCCTGGCTCTGTACACCTGCAGGAGAGATCTATAATTAACAGCCAAGGCAGATCCCAGTTCGAAAGTCACTCTTCGGTCAGTCCTGACCACCCTATAGCGAGTATTTCTTCCTCGTCCGTAGTGACCAACAATTGACACTATTGCTCCCGCTGGTACTTCTTCGATTAAATCTAGTTGAGCATTGGGTGTTTCTGGGTGATTTACCGGATACACTGTGGTTCGGGTATAATATATAATTGCTCTCACCCGGGACAAAGGATACCCCTCGGTTCTCACTGAGCCACTGGCTCACACAGCTCAGGCAGAACTGGTGGCCACAGAGGGAAATCCATGCACACCTAGCCCCCTCACACCCACTGTTACTCATTCTCTCCAGACGCACAGGACAATCATGTGATATCAAGATGTTTACTCAATGACTGGAGAACTGACTGTTGATACGTATCGGTAGGAGCTCTCCACTCAGCCCTCGGACTAAGACTCAACAGAACGCGTGCGTAATCGCTTGACGATTAGACTCGTCAACAAGACCATAGAAGACGAAGTTTGGCGAAGTTCCCATTTTCGACACAAGTACCAAATTAGGACATATCTTCTCGTGTCGTAGATATGACGTTTTTGTCCAGTATCTTGGATGGAATTACATTATCGATCTAATCCTGTCGTAATTTTCCTTTCAACCAACTGAGTAAATACCAGGGAGGAAGGCAGAGTTTTCACCATTCGATCTCATAGAGCCAAGCCCGATGCTCAACGAAGAATTCGCCTTTCGTGGAGATACCGATGGGTTTCTCTCACTTTCAGCGTGAGAACGCGCGTTACTATATTATAACGATCCTCATGCTGCTTATCAGGTCTCAACTGCGATTGTATCTCAGGCCAATCTTGTTGCAAGTCATCGTCGCAAATAGATAAGGACGTCAAAAATTCCTGCAATAGATTGGCGCATCATGAGCATACTCTCGCATGTGCCAAGGACTCCCAGGAAATGGAGAAGGTAGAATTGTGCCACGTCTTCCAAAATCTTCAGGCCTGATGTCTTTCATAGCAGTATCAGTGAGTCCTTGATCAGACTCTGCGAATTTCGTCCTGATGATCTCGATGCCAACGTAAACGATTGCATTGAATTTTAACATAAGCATCGAGAACGATTTGAAAGCACAATTCGCCAGTTTGTAGGATTACGTTGACCACATTCAGCCTAATCATGAGCTGGAATAAATAGAATGCTCTGGCGCGATACGTTCTGACATGGGAGCTCCAGTTCTCGAGTTACGTTCCCTCATATCTGTGTGGTACAATGATTGTCCTTACCATAATAACAGCGGATGTTGAAAAACATCATAAGAAAGATAATTCTAGTATATACGTTGGTAGTTCGAGTTATTTTCCTTATAACGTAGCTTCAGGGTTATATCTCATGGTCCTGTCTATCCCTCGATCATGAGAATGGTAGGCTCGTCAAAAATCTGTGGATTGTATCGACCTTGGTGATCACCCGAAGAGCCAATTTCACTATGCTTCGTCGATACGGATCGAAGTGACAGGCATTCTCTCCATTGCAGTCTGGAACTCCCTGAGGGTGGCGTTATTTTCTTTAATAAAGCTCTGAGGCGTCTCAACTAGATGTCTCCTTCAGCCCGGGTAGAGTCCAGTTCATGCTTCAACCTGAATCTCTGAATCACCAATGAAGTGTATCTGAGCAAACCTGCTCGTTCTTGCTGCCCTGCATTGATTGGTCCGATTAAATGATAAGGTTGCCCCCTGACTGTGAACATAGATTCATAACAATGTTATTGAGCCTAGGGAATCCTACATCTAGTTCTGAATGAGGTGAAGCAAAATAGGCCGTTGTATTCGAAATCGTTATCGAGTCGTCATCCAAATCTTCCAAGGACTCATCAAATTCACGGTCCTCCTGATCAGCATTTTGGTACTGTGGTCCTGAACCGTGAAGTCCCGAAGAAGCTGCGCTCTTGAGTGCGTAAGCTCTACTGGTACTGATGGCACTGCTTGACGCTTACGCTGATGGCGTGGCACTAGGTGTCGCTCGGAGCGGTAAAGGAAAAATTGTAGTCGGCAATAGTTTCCTATTGCAGTGCTTCCAATTGCTGCTCCGGACGACTGCGTTTAGTCGCCGAATCGAGCTTTATTTCTACTAGAAATTCGGTACAGAAATGTTCGAGCGCTGCCAAACGCAGAGCTTCACAATGTTGTCCCTTCCCTTTCTAGTCGGGAAGATACGGAGCATCAAGGCGCTGCCAGCGCGCCAAGACACTCTGATCGCGTGCGGGAGGCTACCCGCGCTAATGGGACCATCATCCCAGTTGGCCGTGCGTGGGCGCGAGTTCGCCTACCCGGCTGGCAAACGGATGTCGTGTGCGAGGTGACCATTTCAAAATGCAATTGATATCCGTCCAGTAATCATCCACTCACATGCCGGTTTAATGCGACATGTTGCGAAAGACTGCGAGCGGGAAAGAGAGTGCTAGCCGAGGATGAGAAGGTGATGAGAGTGGAAAGGGATAGAGAGGGAGCGAGAGTGGGTGGATGGTCGACGAGCCGGATTTCACTGCCGTCAACTGCCCTCTCTAGCTTCTACTCACACCTACACAGCCTCGATTCGGGTTTGTTTGGCCTGGCATGTTTGGCATGCAAATGGAGATAAAAGATGCAAAACTTGCTTTCGGCTGGAGAGCTCATCTTGCTAAAATCACCGTAAAAATAATCACGAGATAAAATCACAACTTACTCAATCAATGTTGGGTTTAGCTTGATAGCATCTACTAGCGATCACTTCTGGTAGCCGGAGATAGGCTCTGGATAAGGTCGTCTCAAGTGACATCTTTCTGTAGGTCCAGAAAGGGCCTTCTTTATGATCATTGTCATCATCTGCTATGCCAATTCCTCTAAGAAGAGGTGGGGCAGATTGCGGGAATGATACTTTTAATTGGGCGGCGTAAGCCAGGACCTCAGTCTGACGACTGATCATGTCATGGATTATTGAACCTTTAAACGTTAGTGGAATTATAGGGTCAGGGTCGTTGAACGTAGCTCTCGGGATAAAAGTTATATCGCCAGCTTCGTCTTCTTGGATGCCGGAAAGTTGATAATTAATCATCACTTGTGCAGTAGTAAATCCTCCTGGTGAACAATCACCTAGGGTAGTCCTAGTCTTAAAGTGGTTGCAGTGAGCCGATATTATTGGCTGTAATCTTGCGAACAAATCAAGTGTGTTCAATCCAACGTTCCTGCGGACTCGGTCAATTTGAGCGTTTGCTGGAATAGTTGGAATTCATAATTGGGAACCGTAACGGGTGAACCGTTCGTTAGTTTCTTTAGAACATTCAAAATTGAATTCCATACCTGGGGTGTGGAAGAAGTATCGTAGTTGATCATCTCGGTCAAGGGCTTGGGGCCATACGAATCCGTTGAAATTGGGTGCGTCAGCGTTAACTTCTTGGGCTGCCGGAAAAGTGGAGAAAGGGTTAACCGGATCGGGGTAAGTTTGTCTCCCGACGTGGGCTCGAAGAGCGGGTGAGGTCATTCTTTGATACATCATTGGTAAACCGAGGATGTTAGGTATTAACATCATATCAGTAGTTATATTGATTCCTGTTTTAGAAATAAATTTATATTTCTTAAACTCTGGTAATCGTGGAGAAACTACATTAAGTAGTTCTGTCTCGGGTCTACTGAAACATAGTGACTGGAATAAGGCAACTAAAGGGCTTGGGATCTGGAGCTGGCTCTATGGGAAAGCAGCTTCGAAGTCTCTGAGAAATTCATTCTCATCTTGGTTTGTTAATTTATTGATTTGCATACATCGAAGTGTTTGCACGATAAATAGTATACCGGAATACAATCTAGTCACGATTGGGTGGTAACGAGGTTGGCTTTGGACAAATTGATGGTTGTTTCCAATTAAGTCATCCATTATGTGAAGTATATAGTACATCATTCTGGAGATTGGAACATAAGTCGAGATTTTAGATGTTACTAAAATGTAGATCTAGAAATATCTTACAGACATCTGTAAATTCGACGTTCTTTGATGGAACGATCACGTTGTCTGGCTCGTTTTCTCTTTCTTGTCGATCTCCTTTGTCTAAAGTAGTGACATTCTTCGGTCTAATAGACTCATCGTATAAGTTCCGATAATTATCTTTCGCCTGCGAGGTTTCCCCTGCTGCGTTTTCGATAGCTTTCTGAGTTTCAGAACCTTTACTTATTATAGGCACAGCTGAATCAGATGATAGAGGTTAGTGTTACCAAAATCTTTAACGATAGTGTCTTATTGATCTTGAGTGTTGATTATAGTACAAATCTTTTAATTTTAGAGAACCAGGTTTTGATAAAATCTGGAGAGATTTTCACTGATTCCTGTCCTCACGACCACTTTCTGGCACCGCACAGAAATCCATAGTGTGGTTCCTAATTTAACACGCGATTTCCTGTACACTTCATTCTTCCCATAGAAACCCCGCGGTTCCGCAAGTCTGATCTGGAACCGCGATACCATTTACCAAAGTAGTATTTAATTCTGTGCATCTTTCAATCACTCACATTCATCATGTACGAGTTCGATGATTCAGATCACGATTCATGGTATCTACTTTGTGCTCATGCAGTAACTGATAAAATTATCACTTCAATAGAATCCACTGATAAACTTAGGAAACGCCGTTTAGACATGGAGGATGAGATTTCTCATTCATGGAAGCATTCCCCTATCAAGCGTCATTGTAAGGAGCTAATATCCATAGATCTTACTCTTCGTGAACATGGCATTGAACATTTCACCGATGGCCTCTTTTGAGAGTTTGACTAGCAGACCTTCGATTGCGGTCTCGATTGCGGTCTCGATTGATTCTCTCCTCTAGTAGGTTCTTAAGAGGGGCCATCTGTAGTCTAGATAGGTTAGAAGAGTTTGGAGAAGACATTTTGACTAGCTTGTATGATGCCTTATGAGTGACTAAATGTATTGTTGATCTATTTGTTGGCTGAGTACAATTTGTTTAAGTAGTTTTTGATTATTTGATTCGTGAGTAGGAACGGGTTTTCAAATGCGTCCAAATATTTGGATGGCAGATTGTTCAATCAATTAATTTATAAGACTTGCATAAGATATGATTATGATAATTCAGTCAATATGTTTCTGATATGTGCTTCCTAAAATGTTTTTCCTGAGATAATTCCGGTCTGCGACGTTTTACTTGTTCATCTGAGATTTATGCCAGCGGATTATGTGCATGTTCGATATGCGCTGAGCTGTCGATTTCTATGTCATGCCACAGAACGAACAGACAAGCTTGGAGCGCCTCTTGCATTATAATGGAATCCGTGGTCGAGGAAGTATAAACAGTCCTCGTCCCCGAAGTCTGTCCACTGCAGCACCTTAATTCGGGTTTTGATGTTCAGTCGCAATCTCAGCTTGGAGACGTGGGTGAGTATAGTGTCCATAGTTACCTAATTGTCTCTGTTGGTCAATTCCAAATTGGAGGAGTCAGGTCCTAGTAACCCGACTATTTTCGACAAAGTAATTTTCTGGGGCCTGCAGTATCGTTGAAGACATTCGATGACGCCATCAAGATGCTTTTCGGGTTTCCAGGTGTCTGCACGAGTGCCCTTGGCATCTGGAACCTCCTTCCATTAAACCAGCAACTCTCTCCCGTTTCTCTCCTCTCGATGTCCAATGATATCCTCCACCTCGCAGTAGTCGGGTTCCTTGATGGCCCATTGGCCGAAGGTTCTTGGCTCCTTCCAGACCCAGGACGTGAGATGCTCCTCATTCTTACAGTCATCACAGAAGTAGTTCAGAATGTTCCGTACATCCTGCCCTGTCAGTCTTGCACACGAGTAGTAGGTCCATAAGTCACACTTGTCACACTGGATAGAGCTCTCTCCTGTTCCGTCCCCCCGACACTTCTTGCAGGCACTCATTGTTTCATACTTTTAAATATGAGTGAAAGAACCAGTTTTAGATAGGTCCAGTAGCGTCCGAAATGAGTCTCGTAGGATCCTGGCAGAGTCGCGGCTTTGATGGTGAGAAGCGCAGTAATCGTACTGAGTCCGCACGAATTTTTCGTGCGCGCGGCAGTGCGGGTCGCAGTTGTTCCTTCCCCCTTTTCGAGGAGCCCGCGCGTAAATTCAAAGTCTTGCCTTGAGTTTAGATGTTTTTGAGGCCAAATTTCGGTTCACAGTGGAGATCTTGGTAACAGCGAGTAGCGCTCGTCTCGCTCTCTATTCTTGCTGAATTCTACCTGATAGGAACGTTTAATTTTGGAGAAATGGAAATTCTTTGACTCTGTTATTGCGCACTGTTGGCGTCTGAAAGCAGACTAATTATGCGGCGTGCAACAATTGCGCTATGGAGAGCGAGAGAGTTGGAGGGAGACGTTGCTTGCTCGGGAGTTGGGAGCCAACTGTCTGGCCAGCCATAGGCAGCCGTTTATTTACATCGCCCCTGTACATTTTCCGCCCCTCAGTGTAGCTTCGTCCCGAAGCTAATTCGCTGAGAATAGCTGTCGTGATGAACTCTCGGCAGAAGGGAGAGTTGTCCACTTCCGCCGTGCAGTTTCGTCCCAGTCTATTACAGCAGGGCACCAGTGAGACGTTGCGCGGTTCATCGTAGCACACTGCGCATAGGTCCTCTGTTGGTTGTGCGGGTGGCTGCTGCTGTGGTAGAGTCCGCAACTGGCGCATCTCCTGGGCTCTTGATCGCCGTTGACGAATGCAAGCGCGATTGGTGGCTCGCCGGTGCGCTTCGTATAATCCTGGCGGCAACTGGTTGCGCGGTTTCCACTCTTCGGTGCCCGGCCGACGGTATGACCAGCGTCCGTTTGGAAACTTTTTCTCGAATATAGTCATGTTTCTTGTTGCGTTCATTGACCTGAAATGAGGCCCCAAGATCAAGGTTAAGGCCATGGCCTTGTGCCCTCGCAAATTTTCGCGCGCTGTCAGATGATGAACTTTTGACAGCTGTCTCATCTTCCTCAGCTCGCAAAGATTTTTTTCAAAGTATTATTTTTCAGTGGGCCTTTCTCGCGCGCGCAGCAATCCTGCTTCGTTATGGCGCGTCAACGCAAAATGGGTTTCCCCAAAAAACAATTATGCCCTAACTCCTCAAACACTCGATCGGCAGTTGGTGCTGTTTTTTGAATGTTGTTTTGTTCTCATAGACAGTTTCAGGAATTCTCCAAGCTTCAAATGCCGACTCTTGAGCCACAACTAAACCTTTTGCCTTCTTAGATAGAGCGTTACCAATATGAGTAAGAGCATCATTCTTCGTCCCTCCAACCGCTCCTTGAATCACATCGATAAGGTTCTTAGATCTTTAAAATCTTGTCATGTGCCATGTTTAGGTAACCCAATTGTCATCGTCCAACTCGTCGCCACAAAAGTCAATTTTTTGACTCGAATCCCCCTTGCGCAGGGACCGATTATTTCGCGCCATCTCGAGCAATTATCAGTAAGCTGAGTTCCAACTTCAAAACCAGGTACTTAAACAACGATACAATTAGAAACGATTACGATTGAAATTTTAATTTTTATCCAATTTTCTCGAGTTGAGGAGCATTCGGCCCAGCGCATCCTTCTACGGTGTATATGGAGGTGAATAAGTCTAATCCGCACTGGATCTCGAGGTCTAGCTTCTTGAAATATTTTCACTGGTCCTCAAGGTCCTTGGCTGCCATCCAACAATTGTCCGAGTCCGGATATTTGAACCACTTTACCTGATATAGATGGTTCCGAAATGGATCTTTTATCTTCGCTAATACTCTGTGGATTCGGAATTTGATGTTCGCATATGCTTCCCTCAATTTTGTGATGTAGCTTCTAGGTCTCCAGAATGAGAGACCTTTCCTTGAGACTCCTATTGTTGCACTGGCAAACTTGAAGCTGACATAATAGTAGACGACATCTCCCATGAAATATCCGATGCCTTCGATTTTCTGAACTATAATATTTCTCCAGATCTTCCCGCAATCTTTGATGCCTGCTTCACTTGTAGGGCTTCCTCTTGAGTAGAGACTTAATCTTGACCGTATAGCTGAGCCTTTCACGAACTGTTCTTGAGATTCTGGCCTTCCCACCAGTTTTTGAAATCCTGGGAATCATGAATCGCGACCAATGTTCCAACGAATTTGCTTGCCCCCCCCCAAATTCGTGCTTTGAGCTATCAGCTCTTGATCATTGTCCAGATCCTTGAGGAAGTCTTCAAATTCATCTTATCTTCTGCCCAGGGCCCGGTCGCCTTCGTCGAGGATGTCTTCTAGTAGGACTGGCTTGTAGCGCTGTTGTTCTTCTACTTGCTTTAATGTTGTATCCTGGAGACAGGAAAAGTGGAACTGGTTAGTATCATGTGTGAAAATCTACAGACGTTTTCTGGTACTATTAAGGTGTGCAATATTTACCATCGTGATATCGGGTATCTCACCAGCTACTCTAACAATAGTCAGGTGCTTGATGGCGGATCGGTGATGCTCTGCTACCATGTGCAGTAAGGTAGGGACAAAGTGCAATATATGTTGTCGGTTTGGTGTCCGAATTGGAACTGAATTTGTTAGCCAAAGTGAGCAACTATTTATGCTTGTTCGACCTGGAACAAATTAGTGCTTCATCCTGGTTACGCTTGTGGAAGATAAAGAACTAATCGAACTCTCTTTCGTCTTCGGTCTCTCGCCTTTCTCTCTACAAATTGGTACATTTGGTTATACCCGACGGCAGCTCCTGTTTAGCTCGGGTGCCTCCTCGCTTTGTATTTGCACAGGATGCCTCTCTGTTTCGTAAGTGCACTCTGAAATGGGAAGTGCGAGGTGCGAGATGTGAGGCGCGCCCCTTTGATGTTTTTTCACACATGATGTGCAACAGTGTGTGTTGTAAATTGTAGTTACCCACTGGGCTTTATTCTACACAGGACAAAGTGCAATAACAGACTGCTTAGGGAGAGAGAGCGCGGCGCTCCCTTTTATACTAGCCAGGTTGACCATTCGGGATTTTTCCCGAATGTTACACCTGGCGAGCGCACATCCGGGGTGTCCGGTGACACCCCGGACCGTCTGTACCCTGTCTAGGGACTGTCTGGGGCCCGTATTACAATACTCCCACTCGAGTGCCCAGACAGGTAGTTTCTTTTTTTTTTCTTCATCGCTAGATAGGAGTGAATGCTTCTCTTAGATCCCCCAAAAGCGCATGAATGAGTTTGAGTGCCCTAACCGTCAAGGGAAGGACACTTTGTGCGCGTCAAATGTTAATCGGGAAACCACATGTTCCTCTTCACGTATCGTCGGAGACACTTTCCGTCGCATGGACTTGGAGTGCATGAACACAAAACAAGGTTCAGATAGTAGAGTCGGGTTGCAGCGCTGACGGGCTAGACCGGTCACGCCCACCTGAACCCGGCGGGCCCGGCTGGTCACGCCCACTAGACGGGCGTGCAGTGACGGTAACGAGCAGCCGAGCACTGCGGGGTGCAGCAGAAACAAGCAACAAGCAGCGAGCGAGAGAAAGGCCAACAACTTGATTGCTCCTCGCGCTTTGGCCGAACTTACGTTGGGCAAATCAGTGGCGAACTTCAGGGCACGCACACGAACAAATGTCCCCCAAATTGGGCCGAGTTTTGTCCTGACCGCCCGTCGACTTGCGTGCCAGCTGCGGCTCTGAGGCCGCACCTAAGGGGTTGCCGAGTGGGCTCTCAGCTCAGCTTGGCACGGACGAGCAGCGTTTGGACGCAGAGGAAAACTGATTGATGAAATTGGTTACGTGGCTGGCCAGACTTGCGGGCCCAAAAGGACCGCTGATAAGGGACGGCCGCGAATCGACCCTTATTTCATTGCTGTGTGTAGAGCGTGGGGTGCAAGCAATGAGATACCCCTTTCAAACTTTCAAAAGGGCACTGCTCACGCAGACTCAGATCGAAATGTCAACTTCAGAGCTGACATTTCTTTGATAGAAACGCACGTGAAGTGCATTGAAGAGGGCACTGCAAGGACAAGAAATGATTGTTCTGCGGACGTCTCGATGACACTTTCTGTGTCAATCCAGATTCCTCACAGCCTAGGTGTGGGCAAATATAAGAGCACTGCCGACTCTACTAGATCGCAGAGAGCACTCTCGGGGAGTAGCTTAGTATCACAGCTTAGGTCAGGAACACAGCAAAGATTATGTCGCAGGAAAAGAAGACAGCAAAGATGTCAACTTCGGGAGAGGCTGGAGAAGGCATTCTAAGGAGAGGGGTCCGGGAGGTAGTGGATGAAAACAGAGCTCTCCGGCGAAATGTCCTCGAATTGAAATGGAAAGAGATGAATCTGAGGACGGAGTGCTCAGATTCATCGTGCTAGGTGTTAGATTTTTTTTGGAAATTAACCTATTGAGGTTGGAGAGAGAGAGGAAGTGAGGAATTGTTAGTGTGTAGAGATGGTATTGTATTGGATGGACTTGAATAAGTTCTACACACAGGGTGGATGTTTGAATGTCCCCAGGACCTACTAAGACTTTATTAGATGTTACTCGTTCTACGTCTGGTTGGAA